>Ga0316604_10000054_pt1 | contig 199667 bp, 192 predicted proteins | sample OWC_soil_day20_C_FD_207650 | JGI IMG/M metagenome (GOLD analysis project Ga0316604, IMG submission 207650) | Wetland soil microbial communities from Old Woman Creek delta, Ohio, United States - OWC_soil_day20_CT | ecosystem: Environmental > Terrestrial > Soil > Wetlands | place: USA: Ohio... | reverse complement strand
AACAATCCAAAATACGCATCGCCAGGCCAATTACTCCCTCATTGTAAAATAATAAGCGCAAATGTGAAACGCCATTATTGACGCCTAACATTTACGCTTTTGATAGTACCAAAAATACGCAGTCAGGTCTTAGCTTTTCGCTAACCTACACTGCGTACTGCTTCATCGTTTGCAATGTAAACAAACAGACCGGTTTAATACCGCCTGCCCGCTGTAACATGCTGTAATAGAAATTCGCATTTAGCCCCAGCATACTGCGTCAAGCCAACAATCATCTATACCCCCGACATGCCATACCTTGCCTAAAAAATGGAAAAAGAGTATAATATAGATTATCGTCATGGGCAGCTAGCTGCTGCGTGTAGGTGCCTTGTACACCTGCATGAGCCTGGGAGTGTTCCACCACTCACAGGTCATGGCGATTTTTAATTTTCACCTGTTTCTAATTATAGGCTTGTTTGACAAAAATTTCAAGTATTGAATATAAATATCCAGAAAATTCACCCCAAAGCCGATCATCAAAAAGCTTTGGAGTGAAAGTGGCTAGTATGGTTTAAATATAATATTAATGAATATCATTAAAAAATGGTAACTGGAACTCATTTTGTATTTTTTTCAGTATCAACTCTAGACCATCTTGCCGCTTCTTTTTATCTATTGTGTCAAAAACAACATTAGCAAGGTATTTTTTTGATTCAGCATCAACAACTAAAATATCTGCCTTTAAACGATAACTAAAATCATTGTCCCCCGCACCAACATTGCTAATGTTTATTGCAATTACTATATTAGAGTTCACTGATTTCCCATATTCTACAAGATCATCCTTTTTTAAAATAAAGGCTTGCTGTTTCGCACTATTAGTTTCAACTTTACCAATCAGGTCCAAGAATTGAGACGATTTAGGCTTATTATCGCAATAGATCGGCACTACACCTGCATGAAATTTTTCAGAAATTGTCTTTCTAACCTTTTCTACTAACTCAGGCTTTTCAAGAATAACATCGGATAAAAATACAACTACTGAAGGATTACTTACGTTTTCTTGGTTGCTACTTTTAATTTCATTCGTTTTAGCAGGTGTCCAATTAAAGTTTGCTACCAACTGATTCATTAAATTTTTTGCACCGTCATCCATCCAAGGACTTGTTCCTTCTTTATACCAAGTAAGATATTCCAAATACTTCTGCGTAGCCACATCAATTACTGCAACATCTTCCTTCATATCAACTCGTATACCTGACCAAAAATTATTATATATATTGAACGGTGAAATTTTTATCAGTATTACATATTCAGAATCTATGCTCCGCGCATACTTAGTAAGCTCACCAATACTTATTTACAAAATTAACTTTTATTAGATGCTTATCTATAATCGTTAATACTTTACTCTATTTAAATCTAAAGCCATATGGAGAAATTCTATTTTTCGTCCATCACTGCCACTCTTCTCACCTTCACCGCTGACATAAAAACCATACGTGGTGTAACATCTAATTGCTCTAGTATTTTCTTTTCTCACATGTAAGCAGATTTTACTAAAACTAAGATATTGCCTTGATTGGCTAATAGCTAAACTTATAGCTTTTTTCCCGATGCCTTTCCCAAAGTAATCCGTCTTTCCTATCATTATTCCAAGATAAGCTACATCATCAGTTTTTTCTTCTTTCTCCAACCATATTACTCCACAATCCCTCACATTAACCTGGATAATGTACCAACTATACGCTTCCCTTTCATTTGCGTCTCTTCCATTAAAGTTTTTAGGTCCAAACCGTGATGTATATGTTGCTCCCTTAATTTGCGCATACCAGCCTTCTATAACTTTTAAATCCTCAAGAAATAATTGCCTTAATGATACATTCACATTCATATCCATTCAAGATTTAGGTCTGGTTCAACATCAATTCTATTGCCTGTATTTAATGTTTCCTTTGGCTCTATCAACATTACTGTACATTCTTCCTCACAAATTGGTCTATGTACTTTTCCTTTTGGGACTACAATTAATTCACCTGGATTTACCGGATAAATATTGTTCTCTATTTCAAGTTTCATTTTTCCTTCAATAACGAAAAATACTTCGTCCGTTTCGTCATGAGCATGAAAAATAAATGTACGTTTTGCTTTAACAAGCTTAAACTGATAGTTATTTAGTTCCGCTATTAGTTTATATTTATGAAGATTTTTTATCAGTTTAGCTTTTTCTTTAAGATTTACCACACGAATATCCAAAATACTCATCTCCCAATAGCCCTTGCGGTAATTATTAACCAAATTATACCATGCGAAAGACTTCCATAGCATTCATTTTTTCCATAAGACGAGGCAATATTTCGCCGGCGTGTCTGGTTAAAATCTGCAAAAGGTAATTTAGTGATTATATTCGTCAATATTTGTCGATATCAAATTGTTGCATTATTCTAATAATATGTTATTATTAATCTAGATAGGGACAACCTAAATAGGAGGTTCTTCCCATATTGTGTGGACCCTTGCGCCTAGGGTATTTATTTAAGCCTAAGCGGAGGTGATTTACATGATGTTACGGCATCTTGAGGTACAGGTTAAGTTCTGCGTGCCTTTTGTTGTCACCATCAATGTAAACGCAATATTGGACAAAAAAGCGGTTAATGCTAAGACCTCTTTGTAGTTGTACTAATTAAAGTGCAAGGACCACAGGATAGGTGTTTTTACATCTATCCTGCTTTTATTTGCATCATTTAAGCCACTCACTTTTACCTGCAAGCTCGTCCAGCATTTCTGTTGTTTCAGCTCGGATTTGTAACAATACTATAGAATATTACGGCATGGTCCGATTCGCACAAATTACATTTGCCTATGATTATTCCTCCTTACCTTAATTTACATAATGTGTTAATATATAGTAAAGGGAGTGATATATTGCCATTAAACTTAAACTCAACAATTATGAAGCAAGTCGTTGATGTACTCGAAAAAGCTATAACTCGCACAAGGAAAAGCCCTCACGAAATTATCAATACCTTATCAAATCTGCATCCAGAACTCTTGTTTACCCCTGAAGATTGGGAACAACTATCCCAAGAAACCAAAGATGGCATTATTAATAGAGTCAGAAAGACCTTAGAATCCTTGACCTAGCCACCGTTTGGTGGTTATTTCTTTTTCTCTTGGACAATATCCCTATTAAGCCAATAAACATCATCATCTCTTAACCAATTCACAGCCTGTTCGACCGTACACTCAGTCATCGCTACCGCCATCCCTTATGTATAAACCCAGCATTTACCGGGCATAATATTAATGAACTGCCAAATTATATCTCCTATCTCCTTTTAAGCAAGGCCACTAGCACTGGTCTTGTTCTTTTTATTTCCAATATTTAAATGGTTGAGAGATTTACCGGTCATATAACATCCACATGCTTTTAATAACTTCCTTAAAAGGTTTTGTACCGAACACAATATTACGAGTATTACTCCACATGTCTTCCGGCACCTCTCTGGTTCGTATTTACTCAAATCCGAGCTGGATATTACTACAGTGAGTAATAAACTAGGCCACAGTGATAAATCATTTACAACGAAAACTTATATCCACGAAATACAATCAGCCGAAGAGGTTTCAGCAAAGATAATGCAGGGTATCCTAGATAATCTGAAGCCCAAAAATAAAGGACAGGCAAAATAGCCTGTCCTTTCTGCGTGTACATGTCTACTGAAAAATATGTTAGGGGACAACTTAGGAGACAACATAACATAAATAAAAAATTCCGAGGTTTTCAAAAACCCCGGAACCACTTATTTTACTAAGTTTTGCTGGTCGGAGCGGCGAGATTCGAACTCACGACCTCTTCCACCCCAAGGAAGCGCTCTACCAAGCTGAGCCACGCCCCGACTGACAAAGACTATTTTACATTTTTTCTTATTACTTGTCAAGAAATATCTATGACTTTCGCTCCTTCGGAATCTATATTTAATGCTATAAATCTGGCGCTTATGTTATGACTCGCAAAAGTTCTTACCATGGCTTCGCCGATTTCAGTTTCATTATTTTTGGTATATGCAATCAAACAAGGGCCCGCCCCACTAAGTGTTGCACCAAAAGCGCCTTGGGAAACTGCAGCTTTCAAAACATCAGCCATACCAGGAATAAGCTTTTGACGATATGGCTGATGAAGGCGATCTTCCAATGCATACTTTAAAAATTCGGTACGCCCTTCACATAAAGCGGCAATAAGCAAAGCTGATCGGCTTACATTAAAGATTGCATCTTGAAATAAAACTTCTTGGGGCAACACCTGTCGCGCCGCTCTAGTGGAAAGCGTAAAATCCGGTATCGCCACCACCATTTTCAAATCAAAAGCTGGCATGAACTTAAGAGAATACGGCTTATTGCCATTCATAATGCTAACCGTAATCCCACCAAAAATGGCAGGAGCCACATTATCAGGATGTCCTTCCATACTTGTGGCCATATCTAGAATATCTTCGCGTGTTAATTGGTTACCGGTAACAGCATTAGCGGCAACCAGACCAGCTACAATAGCCGCAGCACTGCTGCCAAGCCCACGGGCAAGCGGCACGAAATTATGCATATTAATACGTATTCCTGTATAGGGTTGATTAAGTCGCTCAAGCACCAACCTAACCGCCTGAAATGCAACATTCTTATCATTTGAAGGAATTAATCCCTCGCCTTCCCCAGTAATCGAAATCAAACATTTCCCATCATCACTTAAGGTAAGCGTCATCTCATTATATATAGTGCAAGCAATTCCTATAGCGTCAAATCCCGGACCGCAATTTGCCGTAGTTCCAGGAACTCGTACTTTAACTGATTTTGCCATAGACCCTCCCGTACTTAGTAGCCCACTATTCTTTTATAACCCTAATTACACTATTAACTTTATTTACTGCCGCCATATCCTTCAAATCATTGAGAGCCTTCTTAACATTTGCGTGCGATACCCCATAAGTAATTAATACTAGTTCAGCAAACTTGCCAATCTGGCTTTTTTGAATAACTGAATGCAAACTAACCTGTTGTGCCCCGAATGCACCAGCTATTGCCGCTAATACTCCAGGCTTATCATCAACAAGCATTCTTATATAATATGAATTTACGGTTTCATCAATTGGACAAAATGATCGTGATTCAAAGCAAGTACACAATATTCTACTACTAACATTATGTCGAATATCCCGGGCAACATCAATAACGTCCGCCACAACTGCACTGGCAGTCGGCAACTCTCCTGCCCCTCGCCCATAAAACATTGTTTCACCAACCGCATCACCCTTAACAAAAATAGCGTTAAACTCATTATTAACTGATGCCAAAGGGTGAGTGCACGGAATCAGCGCCGGATGTACCCGCACGTCAATACCATTTTCTGAATCTTTGGCAATAGCCAATAGTTTAATAGTATAGCCAAGTTCACCAGCGTAGCAAATATCTTCAGTCGTAATATCCGTTATTCCCTCAGCGTACACATCATCAAAAGTAACCCTTGAGCCAAATGCAATCGATGCCAGTATAGCAATTTTACGTGCAGCGTCAAGCCCACCAACATCAGCAGTAGGATCTGATTCTGCGTAGCCTAGGCGCTGGGCCTCAGCTAGTACTGTATCGTAATCCAACCCTTCCATCGTCATTTTTGTGAGCATAAAGTTAGTTGTACCGTTAATAATGCCCATAACCTCTTTAATATTATTACCGGCTAAACATTGTTTCAAAGGCCTAATAATCGGTATTCCCCCACCAACGCTAGCTTCAAATAGCAAATCTACACAATTTTCTTCTGCGGCGGCAAATAACTCCCTACCGTGTTTAGCCATAACATCTTTATTGGCGGTAACAACATGCTTACCTGCCTTAAGGGCTTGAACAATATATTCTTTTGCAGGCTGTTCCCCGCCCATAAGTTCGATTACAACATCAATATCCTTATCATTTAGAATATCCTCGATATTTGTAGTAATCCTAGTATCAACATTAACAGCACGAACCTTTTCCGGATTACGTACCAAAATCGTTTTAATACGTATCGGCGCACCGACCTTTTGCTCATAATTATGCGAGTTAGAGGAAAGCAGTTTTACCACACCAGTGCCAACTGTTCCAAACCCTAGAAGACCAACGTTAATTGCGGTTTTCATTATTAGTCAACTCCCTGATCAATAGTTATTCCTGACCTAATAATTCAAGGCGCTTGACGCCTTCTATCAATTGCAGTTTTTCCAACAGCAATTCTAGATCAATCTGTAGACTTCGTGTTTCAAAAGAAATAGAAGTATTAGCCACTCCCTGAAGCGGGATACCTTGGTTAATGGTTAAAATACTCCCCCGCTCGCTCGCAAGCAAATTTAAAACCTGGGATAACACTCCAGGTTTATGCTCCAACATCATAGAAATGCTAACGATCTTCTCCTTGCTAGCTTCATAAAAGGGAAACACATAATCCTTATACTTATAATATGCACTGCGGCTTAGCTCCATCTTTTCCACAGCTTCGTTAACGGTACGGGCCTCGCCACGCTTCAGAAGCTCTTTCGCTTTTGTAGTTTTTTTAATGGCTTCCGGCAATATTTCTTCCCTAACAAGATACAGTTTAGACTCTTGGCCTGGCATGGCAACACCTCCTCTCGTATTGTACCAGTGGATAATTATCTTTGTATAGTAGACATTATACCATCTGCCTCTAAGGCAAACAAGTGCCTATCTAACTTATATCATCTAAAAAAAATAAAGTCAGTCATTATCGACTGACCAATTCATACTAAAAAATTATGCAAATAAGACCACCACTGCCATCATTGACCACCTTCTGAAGTGTTTCGCGCAATTTTATTTGGGCATTTTCCGGCATTCCGGTTATTTTATTCTGGATACCCTCCCGTACTAAAGCATTAAGGGATTTACCGAACAAATTAGTTCTCCAGATCTTTTCCGGTTCTCCTTCAAATTCCCGCATAAGATATTGGATAAGTTCTTCACTTTGTTTCTCCGTGCCGATAATCGGAGATATCTCTGCTTGAACATCGGTTTGGATAAGATGAATCGAAGGTGCGGAGGCTCTAAGTCGTACACCAAAGCGGTTGCCGGTACGAATAATTTCTGGCTCTTCTAAAACCATTTCGTCAATTTGCGGCGAAACAATACCATAACCAGTTTGACGCACTTGTTCCAATCCGGCTGCGATTTTATCATAGTCACGTTTGGCCACTGATAATTCCCGCATCAACCTTAGCACATGATGTTCACCACTAACAGTAAATCCAGTTAGTTCCTCCAATATTTGATAAAACAACTCACTTCGTGCAGTCATTTCTATAGCTGCAATTCCACTCCCCAAATCCATGTCATGCAATATTACATCAGCAACAAAATCATAACTGGAAAAATCGTCAATGGCTCGATCAATATCCCGCAGCCTTCGCACATACTGTACAACTTCGTTAACCGCACCATTAAATTTTTCTCTGAGCCAATGAGTCTCATCCAGTTCCTCAACCCAGCGCGGCAATGTAATGTTAACTTCCTTCACAGGGAATTCATACAAAACTTCCTGCAAAATAGCATAAATGTCATCATGATTTAATCGCAAACAATCTACTGGTAGCACAGGAACATCATATTTATTTTCTAATTTTGCTACAAGCTCTCTGGTCTCTTTAGATGTTGGAAAAGCTGTATTTAAAACAACCAGGAACGGTTTATCGAGTTCTTTTAACTCAGCAACAACCCTATCTTCCGCTTCTAAATATTTATCGCGCGATAGATCAGTCACCGAGCCATCAGTAGTAATAACCAACCCAATGGTAGAGTGTTCAGATATCACCTTTTTGGTGCCGATCTCGGCTGCTTCCTGAAACGGAATTTGGTGATCATACCAGGGAGTAAGAACCATTCGTGGCCCATCTTCCTCTTCATAACCGAGAGCACCATCCACTGTATAACCTACACAATCTACAACCCTCACCCTTACTGAAACATTATCCTTAATACTTATTTCTACAGCTTCATTGGGAATAAACTTAGGTTCAGTGGTCATAATGGTTTTTCCGGCAGCGCTCTGCGGCAGTTCATCTTTGGCTCTTTCTTTTTCATATGGATCGGTAATATTCGGCAAAACCATAGTTTCCATGAACCTTTTAATAAAAGTCGATTTGCCGGTTCGTACCGGACCCACAACGCCAATATAGATATCACCGCCGGTACGTTCAGCAATATCCCGGAACAAGTCGAATTTTTCCATTTTTTTTGTTTACCCTCCCCCTACTGAAGTATCTAAAATGCTGAGCGTCACGCTCCACCAAACCATTGTCACCCCTTCCTTTACTACCTATGCCGTCTGCACATAAAATTTGGAAATACAGGAAAAGCCCAATTAATCATTATAAATATATTACATGCCGCAGATAATATTACAATTATGCAAAAAGACCTGGCCTCAGCCAGGTCTTTTTGGACATATGCAACAATCGAAAGTTAATCTCTTTTTTCAATTTTAATAAAATTATAGCCAATTATCAATAATAGCAACTTCTTCGTTCTCATGTGTACGCCCGCGAGACATTAACTGGCTTACTGCTTCTTTGGGATCGGCATTTTCATATAGCACCCGGTAAATTTCTTGTGTAATCGGCATCTCAACTCCATAACGTTTAGCCAGTTCATATGCCGCCATAGTCGATCTTATACCTTCAACAACCATGTTAGTTGCTGATTGAATTTCTTCTACCGTCTTGCCTTCAGCCAAAAGAAGACCAGCACGATGATTACGGCTATGACAACTGGTACAAGTAACAATAAGATCCCCAATACCGGATAACCCTGCAAAAGTCAATGGTTTAGCCGCCATTGCCATTCCGAGTCTGGTGATTTCCGCCAATCCCCGAGTTATAAGCGCTGATTTGGCATTATCGCCAAATCCTAAGCCTTCACAAGCGCCAGCCCCTAAAGCGATAATATTTTTGAGAGCTCCCCCTAGTTCGACGCCAACAATATCAGGATTGGTGTATACCCTAAAATAAGACGAAATAAACGCGTCTTGCACTATTTCTGCTACCTTACGCCAAGGTGAAGCTACTACAGTAGCACTAGGCTGCTTAAAGCCAACTTCCTCAGCATGGTTCGGCCCAGAAAGAGCCGCTATTTTATTCGCCAAAAAGGGAATTTCCTCAGCTACTACTTCAGACATACGCTTAAGCGTCCCAATCTCTAATCCCTTTGTAGCTGTAACAATAATAGTTTCTTTAGCAAGGATACTAGCCAAACGAGAAGCCGTTTCCCGTAAGCCATGAGATGGAGTAACAAGTATAACTAATTCAGCCCCAGCCGCAGCTGCACATAAGTCATCAGTAAAATTAACAGTATCGGCCAATTTTACGCCAGGCAAATACGCCGCATTTTCCCGGCTCATAGTCATCTTTTCAATCAGTGCAGAATTTCGTGCCCATAATACTACATTATCATGCTTCTGCCCCAACATTCCGGCAATAGCAGTACCCCAACTACCGGCGCCAATAACAGCTATCTTCACTCTATTCACTTCTCCTTTGTTCCGCCAGTCGCACTTGGGGATTTTATTTTAAGTTCTTCGCCTTTTAAAAGCCGTTTAATATTTGCCTTATGACGGAAAATAACAAAAATCGCAGCAATAATGCCAAAAATTAAAAATTCGCGCTGCTCACCAAACAACCAAATAAGTAGTGGCGCAATAAGAGCGCCGACAATAGATGCCAGTGAAACATAGCGGGTTACTGCAACAATAAAAACCCAAACAATAAATATAATCGCAGTCTCTCTTGGCATTAATACTAGAATAACCCCTAGCGCTGTTGCAACTCCACGGCCGCCTTTAAACCCCAGAAACACTGGCCAATTATGACCGGTAATAGCAAAAATCGCTCCAGTCAGTTCCCCGACCGACGTACCAATATACAAACGGCCGATCAATACCGCAATAATCCCTTTTAAGATATCGGTAACCAAAACCCAAAAACCTGGCCACGGCCCCAAAACCCGATAGGCGTTAGTTGCGCCAATATTTTTGCTGCCAAACTGACGAATGTCCACCCCTTTGAGCAATTTGCCGATGATTAATCCATTAGGGATTGATCCGATAAGATAGCTTAAAACGGCTGTTATTACGAAATTCATTTTTTCCTACCTCTCTAGTCGCTTTTAGCCCTTATTCCTCGTCCTTACGACCGCGCACAACCAACTTAAGTGGCGTCCCTTCAAACCCGAAAGCTTCACGCAGCTTATTTTCCAGATAACGCAAATACGAAAAATGCATTAACTCTGCATCATTAACAAAAAGGACGAACGTAGGTGGTTTTACACTAGGCTGAGTAGCATAATAAACCTTGAGCTTGCGTCCTCTATCCGAAGGCGGTGGATTAATCGCTGTCGCATCCTCGATAACTTGGTTAAGCACGCTGGTTGATACCCGCATAGAATGCTGCTCCGCAACATATTTCACCAGTTCAGTGACTCTAGGCACTCGTTGCTTGGTTAATGCCGAGATGAATACCACGGGTGCATACTGCATAAAGCCAAGCTCACTACGGATAATCTCGGTATAACGAAGTGTTGTCTTACTATCTTTCTCCACCAGATCCCACTTATTAATCACAATCACAATCGCCCTTCCAGCTTCATGAGCATATCCGGCGATCTTTTTATCTTGTTCGGTAACACCGTCAACAGCATCGATCAACATTAGAACCACGTCCGCTCGATCAACCGCCCGAAGCGATCGAATAACACTATACCGTTCCACCGGCTGATCAATTTTAGCCTTGCGTCGCATCCCTGCAGTATCAATAAGAATAAATCGATTATCGTCTTTTGTAAAAAATGTATCAATGGCATCTCTAGTTGTTCCTGGTACATCGCTGACAATAACCCGCTCTTCTCCCAGCATAGCATTAACAAGCGATGATTTTCCAACATTTGGGCGACCAATAAATGCCACCTTAATTAAATCTTCTTCTGCCTCCTCAGCTGTATCTTCTGGAAATGCCGCTATAACCTCATCCAACATATCCCCCAGCCCTAAAGCGTTTGCCGCGGAAATCCCTACAGGTTCACCTAATCCTAAATTATAGAACTCATATATCTCATTATTATCTTTGAAGCTATCGACCTTGTTTACAGCCAATACAACCGGTTTTCGCGCATTGCGAAGAATATTAGCCACTTCTTCATCGGCACTAGTAAGCCCAGTCTTTGCATCAACAATAAAAATAATTACATCCGCTTCATCAATCGCAATTTGCGCTTGATGACGCATAGCAACAAGAATTTTATCTGTAGACTCTAGTTCAATGCCGCCAGTATCAATCATTGTAAACTCATGATTAAGCCACTCGGCATCGATATATATCCGGTCTCTAGTAACTCCGGCTATATCCTCAACAATTGAAACCCGTTTTTTGGCTACTCGGTTAAACAACGTGGATTTGCCTACATTAGGCCGTCCGACAATTGCTACGATCGGTTTACTCATCATAAATCCCCTTTTTTCTGTATTTCAATAATCATTCCGCTTATGCTTCCAGTCCGCCAACAGCAGCCCCAGATCAGCAGCAAAATATGCAATTTCTACAGGTACATCCAAATTATCAGCAACGTCCTCCACAGTCACACCATCCAAAAAGATTCTTTCTCCCTTGCGTAAGGCTATACCTGGCACGATAACACCGCTGCGTGAGCCATCAAGCGCTTTTAGGGCAGTAATAATATCCCTTCCGGTTAGCAGCCCAGTGACCGTAATCTTTGAACCAAAAAACGAATTTTCCACCGGTACCAGTCTAATAATAAGGTTAGTAACACTTAGCTCCGCCAACAGCGGCTCAAGAATTTTCGCCCCAGAAACACCACAAACTACATCCAAATAGCAGGGCTCATCATAGTAAGCACTAAAAAAATCATTATTTTGCCACTCTGTTAAAAAGTTACGGACAAGGCCGATACCATTCTCAAGTTGAGGAAAACCATCATAATTATTATACTCAGGAATAGGTTGCCCACTAGCCAAATAAAATTCATCAGAAAGATAGACAAATGATTTACCAGTCTCGGTGCGACAACGCTCTTGCCAAGCAGACACAGTATCAATAACGCCTCGAGCCATATCAGGGGTAAAACTATCCAATGTGGGACAATTCTCCCGATAACGCGTAAGCCCCACAGGCACGATGGCTAAAGAAAGAACACCGGGGCTAAACCCATACAGATCAGAAATAGTTTTATCAAGCATAGCACCATCATTTACACCAGGACAAAGCACCACCTGCGTATGCAGCTCTACTCCATTTTCGATCAAAAGCCTAATCTGTTCCATAATATTAGCAGCCTTGGAATTGCCTAATATCTTTGCCCGCGCTCCGCCGTCGGTTGTATGAACAGATACATAAAGTGGCGATAAATGCAACCTGTTAATACGTTCTAGATCTTTTACGCCGATATTGGTGAGGGTGATAAAATTGCCGTAAAGAAAAGATAAACGGTAATCATCATCCTTAATATACAAGCTATCCCTCATGCCACTAGGCATCTGGTCAACAAAACAAAACATACAACGATTGGCGCATTGTCGTACTTTATCAAATACCGCGTTCTCAAATTCAATACCCAAGTCTTCGTCATAATCTTTTTCAATTTCATAAACTTCTTCTTCTCCGCCCGCTTTTTGCACCACTAGTTCGACAAACTCATCAGCAAGTGCAAAACTCAAATCAATTATATCACTGACCGGGTTGCCATTAACAGCGACTATTGCGTCACCCGCTATTAACCCAAGCTCAGCAGCAATACTGTCAGCAGCAACCTGTGTGATAATTCCTCTAGAAATCAATTTTTTCTCACCCCTGAATACTTAGTATTCCGTTTTTCGCATTTTTTTCCTGCAAATAAAATAAGGAGTGATGAAGAAACATCACTCCAGCCGCTGTTTAACTTCTCCAACTAAGGCTATAAAATATCGATAACGCCGCTTTATGCCCCACACCGTAATCCGCCGTCCTAGTTCAGGCATTCGACAACGTTTCGACAGTATCCCCCCTATTTTTGTTGAAAAATTAATTAAAGGAAATGCATCCTGAAATAGATATTGGCTTTTTTCCACCCCGGCCGCATCTAAAAATCTCCAGAGCGCAGTGGTGATTGCCTGACGCTGATTCCACATCCCCATGAAGTATACTCTATTACCACTTTCATCCAACCCCATTAAATATGGTTGACCGATTAGCTCTGGCAAAGTTCGATCATAAAATGGCACAGCCAAAAATTCGTTCTGCGACGGAACTCGGTCAGAGGGAAGTTTCCCGCAATGAATCGCTGCAGCGACAACCGACGCATGAGCGCCTGCAAAACAATAATAAATAATATTCAGCGCAACTCCTCCTGGTTGCAGATGATAGCCGGTATTAAAGTACTAATTATTATTCGGCTGGTTATTTTCCACAAAAACCGTGGCAAATAACTGGCTATTACCACGAACGCCAGCATAAACCTTGTATTATTTAATTTTTGGTATAGTAAATAATCAATATCACAAAAAACTATATCTAACCCGAAAACAGCAGCCATTCCTGCCAAAGCCCGACGATAAAGACAGCGATAAGCGCCATGCGCTAGGCAGCAGACGGCATTGCCTTTATCGTCTGAACCCATGGCAATAAACGACTTCTTCCACCAATCTGCACTTAATTTCTCATATACCGATAATTCAAAATTCGTATTGTGCATTAGATGCACCAAGCAAGCAATAAGCGGCCAATATTGTCTTCGGCCATGATAAATGGTTATCATAATTTATTCTTGTCGTCGTCATCTCGCCAAGGGTCTTTTTTGCTGCTTTCCCTCTTTTGGGGACCAAAGAAATTGGCAAATTCTGATGTACCAAATTGCCTTATCTTAGCCTTAGCTTCTTTGAAACTACCGGTACTAATGAACAAAAATACAGCGATGCCAACAATCAATAATCCTATAATCCAAGCACTAGCTTTACTCGATCCTGAAGGCCCTGCACCAGATGTACCAAATCCAGTTGTCCCACTGGGAGTACCAGGTGTGCCGGAAGTCTGTCCGAGAACGGTCGGCACAGCATCTGCAAATAGAGCTATTCCTCGTTCCGCTGATGCACGATCATTAGTATGAGCGCCAACTTCAAGTAGCATTGACCGAGGATGCAAATCCTGGTTATAGTCGCCACCCTTAGCGAAAAATATCCCTTTTACTAATCCAGGATGTTGTTGATCCGAAGCTGATTTTAGCTGCAACGCATAGTCCTCAATCTGTTTGCCGGTAGGTCCATATTTACCTACTACAAGCTGAACCTTTGTACAGTCTTCACCATTAATATTTGCTTTATAAACCTCAGGAGGAACAGCATCACGATGAACATCGAAAATGGCTGCTGGCTGCTCCTTCAATAGATCCAAGACCGTCCTTCGTGAACGTTCATATGCCATGTCATCATGCGGGTCATGTTTCGTCGTAGAATGAATAACCTGCATTCCTTTTGTCTGAAGCGCGGAAGCAAAAGCATTACCAACATCTAATATGCCGCCATTTCCTACAATGCTTTCTTTTCCATCTGTTGGCACATAAGATTCATCATCATGTGTATGGTAAAGAGCTACTTTACTGCCCTCAGCTTTAGCTGATTTCGATCCAAAAAATTGACCAAATCTAATTTCTTCTTCCGAAACTTTATGTGGAGTATATAAACTTATATCGACTTCGCCAATAAATTTAGCTGCGGCCACATCACCGTTAACACTGACTACTTCATAACGCCGATTGTTTTCAGTAAGACATTGATCGCCAACTTGCACTTTCCAACCTGTAACAAACACCGAAGCCCCTGTTTCATCAACAATTGTATAATATCCTCCATCACTACGTTCCTGCGCCTGAACCACACCAAATGTACCTACCGCAATAATAACAATCAGGAAAAATACTACCAGCTTATTCATCTTCTTCACCTCTTTTTCCCCTGTCTTTTTCCGATTTTTTATCTATTGAAACCACTCTTACTGACTCGTTCTTAGGATTTTTATATTTTTCCGGCTCAAGCTCCTCACTAAATTCATACAACCCCTCCGGCCGATTTGGTCCCAATACCGGACCATCCTGAAGTCTTTCACGGGTTTCCCCTACAAGTTCAGCCGCCGCTACTGCAACAATGCCAGCAATAACCACAACATCGAAAGCACCGGCACCGCCGATAGACGTTGTCCCAGGGATACCGGCACGAAGAATAGTTACAAAGTGAAAAATATCACTCAATACAATTCCCAAAACTCCTCCGACGAAGGCACTACGCCTGGAACGACCAGCAATATAGGCGATCAACCCGGCGGCAATACCATAAATCAGCTTTGGATCCATAAACATAGTTTCAGGTTCATAAGGCAAATAACGTGAACCAAGTAAAACCACCGCCGCTACCAAGAGACTTGCAAATACAGCCCGCACCCTTTCCGCTGTTTCATCTGCTTTATAGATCAGCCAGATGGCCAATGCGGCCGGAATAATGGCCCCGCCGACATTAACATTGAGCGCAGTAGGAGTTCGCATAACTGGAATACTAATGAAACTGCCAACAATGATTGCTGCAATTACCAGCAATGCCTGCTTGTCCGTTAACCTCATTCGATCAAGTAGTCTTTGAGCTACACCAAAATAAACCAACACACCAACAACCAACAAAACAATCATTCCAACAGGCATACTCATAGTTTTCACCTCATAATACGAAATATGCTACTCGAAATTTAGCTTGCCCGCTCATGCAAAAAAAGATGCAAAAAAGACACGGCCACAGCCATGTCTTCTTTTCACAATATATAAAGTACTATCAGTGTCGATCCACATATTTTTCTATATCAACACCGCGAGCATTTAGCCATTCGCGGCTAAAGCCGGTTATTACCAACGGAACACGGGACAGATCGCGAATTTCAGCAGCCCCTAACAGCACCATATACCGTTTAATCTCATCGAGATATGATTTTAACCATTCTTCGGCTATATCCAATCCATGTTTTTTCAGCATTTTTACCACCGGCCCGGCGATGCCTACAGCCCTCCCACCAATAGTTAGAGCTTTCACTGCATCAAGGGAACTGCGAATTCCACCTGACACTATCAAATCCACATTATCTGGTAAAACAGACATTATTTCCACCGCGCTTATTGCAGTTCCAATACCCCAATTTAATGTACCGTCAGCCAAATCATTATTGCCTCTAGCCGCCTCAATAGCTAAAAAATTTGTGCCTCCACGTCCGCCAGCATCTACAGCTTTTACTCCAGCATCCACCAATGCTTTTGCCTGTTCAAGAGCAATGCCGCAACCGACCTCCTTGACAATAACCGGAACTTGAGAATCTGCAGCAATTGCAGCAATGTTGTCAAGGTAACCACGGAAATCACGGTCACCTTCTGGCATAATCAATTCCTGGGCAACATTAAGATGAATCTGCAATGCCGAAGCCCCAATCATTTCCACTGCCCGTCTAGCCTGGTCTGGAGTGGTATGGGCACCTAGGTTTGCAAAAATAACTCCATTAGGGTTGACTTTCCTGACAATTTCATACGAATGCAACACTTCCGGATTTTCCAAAGCTGAAAATTGCGAGCCAACCGCCATCGCCGCTCCGGATCGACAGGCTAGCTCTGCAAGTCGCTCATTGACAATTGCAACATCGGCGGCTCCGCCGGTAATCGCGTTTATTATTACCGGATGCTTAATCTTTACCCCGGCAACCATTGTTTTAAGATCGACATCATCCCAAACCAAATCAGGCAAACAATTATGTACCAGATGAAATTCTTCGAAGCCGGTGTTTCCAGGCCCGTCATTGAGCGCCATTGTATATTTCAAGTGCTCCAATTTTCTCGATTGCCGCACTCAGTACAACCCCTTAATCATTTTTGTTTAAACAAATGCCCCAGTTTATCACCAATAGTGAAACCAAGTCCTTTAGTGTCTTTGTCCAGGAACGGAGTAAACTCGGCCCGTTCAGCCTCCTGGCGAGCTTGCACTATACTGAGAGAAATTCGTTTATTTTCGCAATCGATATTTAGAACCTTTACAGGCACGACTTGGTCGACTGACAATACTTCCTCAACATGCGTCACTCGGCGCTCGTCCAGTTCTGACAAATGAACCAGACCTTCCACGCCTTTGGCGACTTCCACAAACGCTCCGAACTTTGACAGTTTTGTTACCTTTCCCTGGACCACCTTGCCCACTTTTAGCACTTCCACAGCGTCCAACCAAGGATCGCGTTGGATAGCTTTCAAACTTAGAGAGATTCTTCTTTCTCCCGCATCAACTTTTAAAACCGCTACTTCTACTTCATCGTCAACACTAACAATCTCAGACGGCTTCTTAACCCGTTGCCATGACAGATCGGATATATGAATAAGACCGTCAATACCGCCAATATCCACAAAAGCTCCAAAATCAGTCAGTCGTCGCACCTTGCCTTTCACAACCTGACCAGGCGTAAGGCTGGAAAAAATCGCCTTTTCTTTCTCGCGGCGTTCTTCTTCTAATATCGCTCGCCGTGATAGCACTACTCGGTTTTTGACCCTGTCAACCTCCAGCGGTAAAAACTCTAATATCTGCCCAACATATACTGTCAGGTCTTCTACAAATTTAATATCGGCCTGAGACGCTGGTACAAATCCCCTTACCCCAAGCACAGCCACAGCTAAACCGCCCTTAATCGCTTCAAGTACCTTGCCCTCTACCGGTCTTTTATCCGCAAGAGCTTGCTCTAATTCATCCCAGGCGAGAATTTGATCAGCTTTAACCTTTGACAGTTTAACCGTCCCTTCAACAGTATCGGCATCAATCACATAAACTTTTATAGTGTCCCCTTCTGTAACAACATCACCAGCTTTTTCCGGCTGAGGATAAGCCAATTCAGCTAACGGAATTATTCCTTCGGCTTTATAACCGATATCAACAAAAACTTCATCCTCCCTAACACCTACAACTTTTCCTTCTACAAGGCTCCCTTGTTCCAGCGTTTTTACATCATCATCCAACATCGCAGCAAACTCTTGCATTCTTTGGTATACCTCCTCAATAATCCAGTCCGGTGTTGATGCCCCGGCGGTTATTCCTGCCGTTCTCACACCCCGGAACCATTTCTCTTCTAGCTCAGCCGACGTTTCTATGTGATACACAGTGCTGCCAGCCATACGACAAAGCTCAGCAAGCTTACTTGTGTTAGCACTATTTTTACCACCCACTACCACCATCACATCAGCTTGTGCCGCAAGTAGAATTGCTGCCTGTTGCCTTTGCTCAGTGGCAATACATATTGTCTTCTGAATATTAACATTCTGACTTTTGGTTTTTAATACCTGAACAATATCATCAAATCGTTCCGGCGGAAAAGTAGTCTGGGCAACAATCCCCAGCCTGGGAACCTCGCCAACAGCCTTCGCCTCGCTGATTGTTTCTACCACCACTGCTGTGTCACCAGTCCAGGCAGCAATACTTCTAACTTCAGGGTGATCTCGATTTCCTACTACAACCACCTGATAACCAGCCTTCCACAACTCCTCAGCCGCATGTTGAGCTTTACTAACATGCGGACAAGTGGCATCAACAACATTCAGCCCCATTGCTTTAGCCTGCTCATATACTTCTGGTCCCACTCCATGAGACCTAATAATCACAGTTCCGCTTGACATATCAGATAGTTTTTCTACAACGCCAACTCCCTGCTCAGCCAAACGCTCAACAAATTGCGGATTATGAATAATCGGCCCAAGGGTAGCTACTATCGCTTTTTTTCCTATCCACTCTCTAGCCATATTTACTGCCCTATCAACACCATAGCAAAAGCCGCGATGCTCCGCTAAAATAATTTGCAATAAACTCCCTCCCTGAAAACTACTGGATGCTATTACTTTTTCCACTTGCAGTTTCTTTTTGACATTCAGCTTCAACATTTAGCAGCCTAGTAATTTCATGACTAACAACATTAGTAAGATACTCGACATTTTCTTTATCACTTTTACTACTGTCCGCTTCGACTGGTTTTCCGTAAATAACCTTCAATTGCGGCAATAGCGACCCCTGTGAGAACTTCAATGTGCCAATGATCGCAGTAGGAACAATTGGAACCCTGGCCTTTAAAGCAATCATCGCCATTCCAGGTTGCAGCGGAAGCAACTTACCATTTTTACTTCTAGTACCCTCCGGAAAAATTCCGAAGGCATCACCCTTTTCCAATACTGCAACAGCAGTTCGGATCGCAGTGCGGTCCGCAGCACCTCGGCGTACAGGGAAAGATCCGCCCCATGTCATTATTTGCCCTAATATCGGAACCTTAAATAACTCTGCCTTAGCCATAAAATGAATTATCTTTGTTTTAGGCAAACCACATCCCATTACCAACGGATCCCAATAACTTACGTGATTTGCCGCAACAATAATACCGCCTTCAGAGGGGATGTTCTCCACACCAAGAACCCGATAACGAAATAACGACTTTAATATCGCTATAAATATAAAACGTAAAACGCTATAAACCACCGGCTATCGCCTCACACAATAATAAAATATTATCCACTGCCTGTTCAATCGTCAAAGCAGTTGTATCAATAACCACAGCATCTTCGGCCTGAATAAGCGGTGCAATGACTCGTTCACAATCAGCCTGGTCGCGACAAGAAATTTCGTTTTTCAAATCCTCAATATCAATTTTAAATCCCTTAGATGTAAGCTCCAGCCAGCGCCGCCTAGCCCGTTCCTCAATTGATGCAGTTAGAAAAATCTTGACATCGGCATTAGGCAGAACATGAGTACCAATGTCTCTGCCATCCATAACAACACCACCACCAGCTGCCATTTTGCGCTGCAACTCTACCATGGCTTGTCGGACACCGCCAATCTGTGATACAGCAGAAACCATCCGAGAAATATCTGGAGTACGAATAACCTCAGTAACATCAGTGTCATCAACATATACCAGCGTGCCGTTGCCACTATATTCAAGCCGCAGTTTAATGTTTCCAGCAACTTTTGCCACCAAATCCGAATCATTCACTGCAATTTGGCGACGCATAACGTCCCAGGTTACAGCCCGATACATAGCTCCTGTATCAATGTAAGTATAACAAAGACGCTTAGCAACAATCCTAGCAACCGTACTTTTTCCGGCACCTGCCGGACCATCTATGGCAACAATCAACTTTTTCATAGGTATCCTCCGGTCTATTCCTGACTTAAAGCGTTTATTTCATTAAAAAAGTGCGGGTAAGAAATAGCAACACATTCCGGTCCGGTAATTTCCACTCCATCTGCTGCCATACCAGCCACTGCCAGAGACATCGCCATACGATGGTCATCATGCGCATCACAAGTAGCCGGTTTGAGTGACTGCGGACCGTCAATTATAAGTCCGTCCGGCGTTTCAATTATCTTAGCACCCATTTTACTTAACTCTTGGGTAATAGCTTTCAAACGGTCAGATTCTTTAACCCTAAGCTCCTCAGCACCACGGATTACAGTCTGTCCATTTGCAAAAAGTGCGGCCACAGCCAACACAGGTATTTCGTCAATTAACCGTGGAATAATTTCCGCCTCAAGAATAGTGCCTCGAAGCTCCGCTGCTTCAACAACAATATCTGCCACCGGCTCCTGTCCAGCCAGACGTTGATTGGACAATGTTATATTAGCACCCATACTTACTAAAACATCGATAATTCCTGTTCTAGTTGGATTAACCCCGACATTCTTTAAAAGAACCTTACTCCCGGGAATAATGGTAGACGCCACTAACCAAAAGGCTGCCGAACTAATATCCCCAGGAACATCAATCTCCGTCGGAGCCGATAATTCTTTCGGCGGCAAAACTCGCACAGTTAGATTTTCTCTATTTATAACAACCCCGAAAGTGCTAAGCATCCTCTCAGTATGATCACGCGACAGGTACGGCTCTGTGACTGTTGTTTCCCCGTCAGCAAACAACCCGGCTAAAAGCACAGCAGACTTTACTTGAGCGCTAGCCATCGGCATAACATAGTCTATACCTTTAATTCCCCCTGCTGGAATAATAGCAAATGGTGCATAACGAGAGTTTTCTCGGCCTTGTATTTTTGCTCCCATTTGTGTCAGTGGTGTTATTACCCTTGCCATCGGCCTCCGGCGCAGGGAATTATCGCCAGTAAACACACTAAAAAAAGGCTGCCCTGCAAGAACACCGGTTAAAAGACGTATTGTTGTGCCAGAATTTCCGGCATCCAATACGTCAACAGGCTCTTTCAGACCATATAATCCATTGCCTTTTACTAAAAGCTCGGTTTCTCCGGTCTCTTGAACACTAACTCCGAGGCTCCGCATACAACAAACAGTTGATAGACAATCAGCGGCAGGCAAAAAATTTGTAATTTTTACCGGACTGCCAGCCAGCCCAGCCAGCATTACACTTCGGTGAGAAATCGATTTATCTCCTGGAATATTTAAAGTTCCCTTAAGTTTGCCAGTTGGCTTTATCACTTTGTTCATGCAGTACCCCGCTTTTTCTAATAATCCAACAAAATATATACATTCTGCTAAAAAAGGAACATTCCTCCATGCTTTACTCTTTAAACCGCACTTTTCCTATCGGAATTAGATCAAGCTTCCCTTCGATAAGTCGACCATCGTCAGGAGAATAAACTTCATTTTTAGGTACATTAACAACAAACCGTCCCATTTCCTGCAATAAACGGGCATCGATTTCAACATAATCACCATCATAAACCGTTACCCTGACTTCACCGTGGCGAAAATCACCAGCCGGCTTACCATTTATTGTAACATAAACATCATCCGCAGCCGTAGGTTGAATCATTCGAACAGTCATTATCTTATGCGGACGAAGCAACTCCAGCCAACTTACAGCCGGAAAATCGACGTCTTCTAATACCTTATTTTCAACGTAGTTTTGCTGTTCCAGTAGAACAGAATCTCCTTCAAGTCTATCAACCCTGGATAAATAGCGGCGTGGAGTTTCTTTCAGCATCAACACCTGCGACACTACCAACAACACTAAACAGCTTATTGTAAAAATAATAAGCCTTCTTTCCCAGCTGAGTGAAGAATCTTTTCTGATATTGCGCATGGCATAATCCTCCAAATATAGTTGGCTATATTATTCACCATGCCTTTCCATTATTATTCTTGCACCGCCGCCCGACCAGCAACAAAACCAGTAGAAAATGCCGCCTGTAAATTAAATCCCCCGGTATAGCCATCAATGTCAATAACTTCACCAGCTAAAAATAATCCCTTCACCAACTTGGATTCCATTCTCCTTGGGTTAATTTCTTTTGTATTAATCCCTCCGGCAGTAACAATCGCTTCAGCCAAAGGCCGTGTACCAGTTATTGTAAATGTAAGATGCTGTAGCTCATAAACCAGACGGTTGCGCTCCTCCTTTGTAATCTGATGCACTGGTTTTTCCGGATCAATATGTGATAAATCTATAATAATATCAATCAACCGTGATGGCAGCAACTCATTAAGCGAATTCTTGAATTGTTTACGGGCAAATTTAGCAAAGTCCCTCTGCAGACGCTTATCAAGCTGTTCAGAGCTAAGCGCCGGTTTCAAATTAATTTCTACAAGCACCTCCCCCTTATCTTTCTGTTGCAACACTCTTGAGACTACATTGCTAAGCGATAAAACAATCGGACCAGACAGACCATAATGAGTAAACAACATTTCTCCAAACTCACTCGACTGTTTCATTCCTGCAAAAAGTACAGTAGCTGAGACATTCTTCAAAGCTAATCCTTGAAGCTCAGTTATCCAATCTTCAGCTACTTCAAGAGGCACCAAAGACGGTTTTAGCGGCACAACAGCATGTCCCAGCGCTTTAGCGATGCGGTAACCGTCACCAGAAGAGCCTGTACCAGGGTATGAAGCACCACCGGTAGCCAAAATTACAGCATCAGCCCTATATGTAATTCCTTTGGCGGTTCTAACGCCTGTTACGGCACCAGCTTCGGTCGAAATCTCGGTTACCTGTACTCCAGTTTTCACCTCTACCGCCGCTGCTGTCAGCGCTCGTTCGAAAGCCGCCACAACGTCGCGAGCCTTGTCGCTGACAGGAAAAACTCTCCCCCCACGTTCGACCTTTACCGGTACGCCCCACTCTTCCAAAAAGGTCATAACCGCCTGATTAGAAAAAGCATTTAACGCGCTATATAAAAATGGCCCGTTACCGGGCATGTTTTTTATAAAAGAAGAAAGATCGCAGGTATTAGTAATATTGCAGCGACCCTTTCCGGTAATTAAAAGCTTTCGACCTAAAGCAGGCATCTTTTCCAATAAAGTTACCCGCCCACCGTCGGCGGCGGCTGTATACGCCGCCATTAGTCCGGCCGCTCCGCCACCGACAATCAAAATGTTTTTCATTAAATCCCATCCTTGCCATGTACAGCTTTCTGCAGTTAATTCAATAATCAAATTTCTACTTAACACCCAACTGTTTTAATGCCAAAACCTCTTCCGGTAAAAGTCGCCGATAATGCCCGCGGCGAACTCCCTCTAACGTCAAAAATGCAAATTGTACCCTTTTCAATTTATTAACTGGATGGCCTATTACTTCAAACATCCTTCTGACCTGTCTATTACGGCCTTCATGAATAACTATTTCAATTTTTGCCACATTTTTTGCCTGATCAACAGCAACAATCCTTACTTTAGCCGGAGCGGTAACTCCGTCCTCTAGCTGTATTCCTATACGGATTTGATCAAGCTTTTCTTCTGTTGGTATTCCAGCAATCTCGGCAATATAAGTTTTAAACACCTTGTGGCTAGGATGAGTTAACGCGTGAGTAAGATCGCCGTCATTGGTCATAATTAAGAGACCCTCGGTATTATAGTCAAGTCGTCCCACCGGATAAAGCCGTTCCGGAATATCACGTACAAGCTCTGTTACCGTTCTCCGGCCTTCAGGATCATCTAAAGTAGTAACTATACCTTTAGGTTTATGAATCAAAATATAAACTTTTCTTTCACTGGCAAGCAGTTTCCCATCTACAGCGACACGATCTTTTCCGACCTCTACTTTACATCCTAGTTCGGTCACAACCTTCCCGTTAACCTTAACCCGCCCGGCTACAATAAGTTCTTCAGCATGCCGCCGCGAGGCAACCCCAGCCCGACTAATAATTTTTTGCAAACGCTCCTGCATAATCGCTCCTTAAATAGTAATAACTACGTAGCTAACTGGCTAAAATCAGTCTGAACCTTACACATGCGAAGAGTGCGATTATCAACAGCTTCACGCTGACAACTGCCACAAATACCTTCGCCACAACACATAGTAGCATTGTTGGTAGCAGCCATCGGAATGTTTACCGAAGCACATTGCATAGCCGCAATAACCCCGTAATGCTGTTCATCCGGCCCAGTACTAACAACCAGATCGATTTTTTCTCCGGCCTCAAACAACCGCCCAAGAATCCCCATACCTGACCGTCTCAAAGAATCGACCGCATAAACCATTGCCCCAAGCTCCCGAAGTTCCTGCCCAATAAATATCTTTTCCGTTTTACCTGGCGCTATAATAGCAATAACATTATTCTGATTAGCCAACAGCTTGGTCCCGATCGCCAAAGCAGGGCCCTGCCCCATTCCTCCGACCACCAGTATTATTGTACCACAAGTAATATTATCAATCCAAGGTTGACCCAATATACCGTTATAATACGGGCCACGTACAACAATCTGTTCCCCGCCTGTTAAAAGCCTTTTAGATTTTGGGCCAACATCTTCAATAACAACCTCTACCATTCGACCGTTTACTTTCATTACTCCTACTGGAAAATGAAAAAACTCCGGATCACTTGGCTGCTTGAGAAAAACAAAAGAACCTGTTTTCCCAAGTTCCGCTGCTAACGACTCGTTAACCGTAAATCCAAGCAAATGCGTATTGGTTGCAATAAGTTCTCTACGGGATATTGTTGTCTCAACTTCAATTCTTACGGTTGGCTTTTCATCTGTACAAATTTTCGGTTGCCAATACTTTTCATACAATATGCACACCCCAGCCCAGTTACAATCACAAGTCGATTGTCCCTTTAAATGACTGCATAATATACAATGGTTAGTTTCCGCCAATATACACGGACAAAATGGAGAATGTAAATCAATACAACTGGCGCTTAACTTACGTGCCACTCATTACCCCTCCTTGTTAAACCAAACAACGGCTATATATATCAGTTAATCCTGCTTTTTCCACCCGGTCTGCAATTTCAGCTCTATCGATAACATAAAGTCCGATTGCTTTCATTCGTTCAAAGTAAACTGACCCAGAAAAGGTATAGCGTAATCTTAGCCCAGCCTCACTAATCATCTGTTCCTTGACAAATGAAATATAATCACCTGTTGCTAATACTCGCGGCACTGTTAAATACTGCATATCCAACGAGTGTCTAACTGCATTATTACCAGCGACCAGGCCAGTAACAATTGCTTCAGTGTGTCCTACCAAAACGCCAAATTTCTCACCAGCGCAGAACAAATTGTCAACTCCATCCACTTTCAAATTATTATTGCATGGCGCAATTCCCATATAACGCACTGAATTGCCTACTCCCCCACCATAAGGATCCTCATAGCGAGCGTTCTCTAAACCGGGCAATGTCCGTAAATCATTCAAGGGGAAATATGATGTCATCAACTTTACATGACCAGTATCAATCAAAACCAAATTTGCTGCATATTCTGGCAAAGCATACTGGGAACAGGCTTTCTTGCCCAGTGTACCACTTTTGATAAGATTTGGCGGAACAGGCAATACTACTGCGCCCTCTTTAGCCAATTTACCCCTTAGCTCCAAACTAAGCGACTCTTTATTTAATTTACAAGAGCCGCTCATCGCGCCGAATGAACCATCAGTTTTTTGACCCATAAACTCCTTCACTTGGGCTTTAGCACATAAACTGAGCCGTGGTCCAAAGGTAGGGCAACGCAATATACACATAGCACATCCATTACCATATTTCAGGCAATTCCCCATCGGCCCTGCCGTACCAGTAGTGTCTACAAAAACATCACCAGGTATAACTTCTCCGTTATCAAGTATCACAGCTTGTATCGTCTTGGCATATTTTTGAACATCCACCACTCTGGCCTGCGTTCTTATATCTATCCCATAGTTTTGGAGCACTCTTTTCACCAACGGCTCCATGCTGCAAACGTCATAAAATGAAGCATGATGGTGACCGGGAAAACTGATTCCTTTGTGCCTGACATTCGCATCCATAGCTACAAACAAATCTCCGCCACCCATGGCAATAGCTTCCTCTGCAGCAGTATAACGACCATTATTGCGGAATATACCACCAACAAGTCCGGTGCCGAGCAGCATGTCAGTACGTTCTAATACAAGTACCTGTGCACCAGCCTTCGCCGCAGCCAGTGCCGCCGCACAACCTGACCAACCACCTCCGGCAACCACTACCTTGATCATTGAATTCCCCCCATCCGCTATTCTAATCACACTACAGTCTATTCTAATATGCGTAAAGTGCCACTCAGGGAGTAAACTATTATCCTTTGCACCACCATAAGAAAAAGGAGTACTAGTACCAAAAATTTTTGGAACTAGTACTCCCTATTTTTTACAAACCTAAAACAACAATTTACAGATAAACACTGAACCAATAAATCCTATCAAGTCGCCAATCAATCCTACTGCTATTGAATAGCGCGGTTTGACTACCCCTACCGCGCCAAAATACACTGTCAAAACATAAAAAGTTGTATCGGTACTACCAAGTACCGTAGAAGCAATTCTCCCCACCATCGAGTCTGGCCCATGAGCATTTAAAAGTTCAGTTGTCACACCAATTGCCCCAGTTCCTGATAACGGTCGCATAACCGCAAGAGGCACAAGTTCTGCAGGAATACCAAATTTAAAAAGAAATGGACTTAAAGCCGAAACACATTTATCCAACGCACCTGAATCACGAAAAATACCTACTGCCACCATCATTGCCACTAAAAACGGCATAATGCGAATTGCATTAGAAAAGCCCTCGGCTGCGCCCTCGACAAACGCTTCATAAACCCTGACCCGTCGAAAAAGTGCGACTAAAGGAATAAACAATAATATTAGCGGAATAGCCCATTTAGACAAATTAGTGCACAATTCAGCGATCATTTTACAGCCTCCTATTGCGGGAGGAAAACACTGCCTGGCAAACACGGTCAAAGACCAATGCAAAAACCGTTGCTATAAAGCTTACCACCATAGTCGGCCCAACTATCTCGGCTGGACTAACTGAACCGGCAGCAGCCCTAATGGCAATAATAGTGGCTGGAACCAAAGTAAATCCGGTGGTACAAAGTGCTAGCATTGTACACATGGCTGGCGAAGCTGACTCCTTGTCCTTATTAAGCTTTTGTAGCTCACTCATTGCCTTGATTCCGAGAGGAGTCACAGCATTCCCCAATCCCATCATATTGGCGCTAATAGTCATGATGATAGCTCCCATCGCCGGGTGCCGGCGCGGCACACTAGGAAAAATATAATGGACTACCGGTCCAATCAAAACCGCTAAGGCTCGTACCATACCTGCAACTTCTGCGATTTTAAGAACACCCAGCCATAAGCACATAACCCCGATAAGTTTAAATGACAGTCCTACAGCACTATTTGCCGCATTTATAGCACTCGTAGTCATCTGATCAATTCGTCCATTTAGTGCTGCATAAATAATACCAACAGCCATAAGCAGCACCCAGATATAATTTATCATATTCCCTCCTCCCCTCCTTATGAGAAAGTATGATAATTATATTGTCACTAGAACATAAGAATCGCAATGAACACCTGCCTAAAATATAAACGCACCGCTTTGGCGGTGCGTTTATATTTTAGGCAATATTTTTAACGATATACGAGAAAAAGCTCTGCACAGCTCCCCATACCTTACCAAAAAATGATTTCCTCTCAATCGAGTTATCAGCAACTAATGCAACAGACGCTACTTCAGTGTTATTATAGAGCACCTTTACAGTACCAACCTGAGCCCCTTTTGCTACCGGAGCATTTATTCCCTGAGGAGCCTCAATAACCGTGGAAAATTTATCTGCATCACCATTAGACACGGGAATAACAACCTTATCCTTAGCTACCAAACGGACATTATCAGTTTTACCGGCATTCACTCTCACGGTCTTAAATATATCACCCTCATTTATAAGCACCATCGGTTTTAACTGACTGAAACCATAATCCAATAGCTTAATCGAATCATCCCACATACGCTCACTATCTAATACAACAGCTACCAACTGTATATCGTTCTGTTTTGCTCCGGAAACTAGACATGGCCCGGCGGCATCTGTATAACCAGTTTTTACTCCATTACCGCCTTTATAAAGCCTTAACATTTTATTCTCGTTATATAAATCCCGATCATGATCTTTACCTGGCCAGGGAATAATAATATGCTCTGTAGCAACAATACGTGCAAAAATCGGATTTTTATAACCATAAGCGGCAATTTTTGCTAAATCAGCAGCAGTAGTATAATGATTAGGGTTGGGAAGACCGCTAGAATTAGCAAAGTTCGTATTTACAGCTCCGATAGCATGAGCTGTATCGGTCATCATTTTTGCAAAATTTTCTACCGAACCACCGATATGCTCAGCTACTGCAACCGTTGCATCATTACCAGAAATAAGCATCATCCCATATAATAAGTCAAGTAATCTCATTGATTCGCCGTCAGCCAGTTCAAGCGACGACCCTTCTGTTTCTGAGGCATTACGGCTGGTTTTGACTAATTCATCTAATTTTCCCTTCTCAAGTGCAACAATCAATGTCATCATTTTTGTCGTGCTAGCCGGATACATTCTCTCATTGACATTTTTAGCATACAAAACTTTTCCAGTAGATGCTTCGATTACTATGGCTGATTTTGCTGTCACTTGCAGTTCCTCGGCCGCCAATGCCGCTGGTGAAAAGATACAAAAAGATGCTAACACTATAATAACTGTTCGCTTAAGCATTAATATCCCTTTCTAAAATAGTTTACAGAGTTAGTTTACATTATACTGATATTTTTTTCAAACGTCAAAACCTGTATATGATTATAACACCTCAGGAAATAATATATCCAGGCTAAGGAGGTGAAAATTATGGGATTACTTGACCTAAAAGCAACTTTGCAGAGTACACTTACCCAAAAACAGGAACTAGTAAGAGATTATCAGACATTTGCCGAGCAACTTCCGGATCAGGATGTTGCCAAAATGTATCGGCACTTTGCTGAAGCCGAAGCACTTCACGCTACTAAGATTAAAGAAAAGTTAGAAGACTTACAGTAAATTATTAAACCTTCAAAATAGACAAAAACCGCACCACCACCTTGGTGCGGTTTTTGTCTATTACTCTGAGTGCTCCGTATCTAGAATAACATCCTTATGCACTTCGTCCCGACTTTCATCATTATAAACAAACTGTCCTGCAATCTCTTGTATCTTGTTTAAAACCTGTGGAACCATATCAATAATCCGATCGTAAAGAACATTTCCTTCTACTGGCATAAACCGTATACCACTACTGGGTGAACAAACTAAAAAGCCCGCTGGCTTAACACTAACTCCAGCCCCGCTACCGCCACCAAAAGGATGCCCACTATCCTTTTGCTCAGCTTCTTCAAACTCAAAATCACCGCCTCCGGCAGCAAAACCAAACGTAACCCGTGAAATAGGAATAATTACCGTTCCATCTGATGTTTCTACAGCATCACCCACAATTGTGTTAACGTCAACCATTCCTTTAATGCTTTCCATTGCCGTTTTCATCAAACTCTGTATAGGATGTTCGGCCACTATCAGTTGCCTCCTTCAGTGGAAAATTAACGAAGGTCAATATCGCGTTTATAACATTACCCACTCTGACACTGATTATACATTGGTATTTTACATCAACACTCAAGTTCCTAAAATCAGGCGTTATATGAAAAGACGGCTTAGCGGTATCCTTAAGCCGCTGATGCATCAATAAATAAATATGGCCTATAGCCGCCCACATCAGGCCAACTACCAGGCTAGTTAAGGCAGGATCTCCGACTCCAACCCGAGTCTTCCCCACTATTCTTTCGCAGCTAATCTCTCCCATTAATCTGTTCATCATTTTTGCGTAAAGTTTAGAATAGTAACTAAATTGCCGCAACATTGCATGCCATTTTCTTGGACGATGAAGGAATATTCCCCATACCTTGCCAAGAAATCTTTTTTCCCGCCTTGTAATGGTAGATATTTTAGAATCTGAAACCTCAATTTCAGACTTAGTCAAAAGTATGCTACTCATATCATAAAGTTCCAGCATAGGTACTTCCATCTGATATTCAATCAAGTGGTAAAGTAACCAAACCCTAACTAAGAGCTGATCATCCGCATCCTGACGAGTATATACTAGTTCAATATAAATTTTAATGCGATAAACGGCAAAGGTGAATACCACCATTGCTATCACAGCAGCAAGCCAAATATCCATCCTAGCCCCGCCCCCTAATACGTCAGTAATACTATTGTGGCGTTAAACAACTTTTATCATTCAAATTATCGCCCATAGTAGAAAAACTTACCGAGAGGAATAACTCCAGGTTATGTCGAACAACATTTTTGATAAATAATTCTTAAATTATCTGCTCAAAATACTCTCCTTCATCAGTCATACTGATCTTTATTTTTGTTATCACTTTCGAAATTTGTTAAGCTTTATTTTTTTTGCCGTACTAGTGTTTAGACCAAAAACGAAAGGATGCATTTCATGACCGACAGAGATCAAAATCAACGTATAGCAATATTAGGGTATATTGTCATATTCATTGTTACTTTACTTACAATTCGCTTAGCTTTTTTGCAGATTGCCTACGGTCAGGACTATAAGCGTCTGGCTGATAACAACCGGATTAAACTTATGCCGATTATGGCCCCCCGTGGTCTATTCTATGACCGGAGCGGTGTACCTCTTGTATCCAATCGGCCCGGCTTCACTGTATCCTTAGTACCTATTGATGGTCCGATACGTGACGATGTCATTATCAAACTTGCCAGTTTTCTGCAAATGAAACCCGAGGATATCCGCCAGAAGGTAGCTAAACTTGATAACCCACTTGAACCGATGAGAATTAAGAATGATATCGGGCCAGACATTATAACAAAAATAAGAGAACACCAAGATGAACTTCCGGGTGTAATTATTGAAATCCAATCGGTGCGAAACTATATCAATAAAGCGTTGGGAGCTCATATCTTTGGCTATGTCAGCGAAATCAGCGACGCTGAACTAGAAAAGAAAAAACCGTTAGGGTATAAATCAGGTGATATAGTTGGTAAATTCGGCCTGGAGCAAGTATTTGACCAAGATATCCGCGGCGTCGACGGAGGCAGCCAGGTGGAAGTCGATGTCACTGGTCGTCCAGTCCGAATGCTTGATAAAAAGGATCCAATTCTTGGCAATAGTCTTGTCCTCACCATCGATGCCAAGATTCAAAAAGCTGCCGAGGAAGCAATTGATAATCGCCTAAGATATCTACAAACTAGGCTGGGTAATCCAAATGCCAAGGCTGCGGCCGCTGTTGTTATGAATCCGAATACCGGTGAGATTTTAGCCATGGTCAGCCGACCAACGTTTAATCCAAACATGTTTAATGGAGGAATTTCAGCAAAAAACTGGAAGGAAATCAATGATAATCCGTTCAACCCCATGCAAAACCGAGCAATCTCCGGTGAATACCCACCTGGTTCAACATTTAAAATCGTTACAGGTACAGCAGCATTAGAATTAGGAAAAGTAACCCCCGAGGAAAAAATCCTTGATATTGGATATCACTGGCTAATTCCTAAAACCAACGCTGCAGGTGAAGCCTTGGGCTGGATTAATTTTAGCACAGCATTATCAAAATCCGATAACGTGTATTTTTATGAAATGGGCAACCGTCTTGGTATTGATAACTTAGAAAAATACGCTCGGATGTTCGGACTTGGAGCAGTTACAGGCATAGATTTACCGGGAGAGGCGGACGGGCTGGTTGCCAATAGACGCTATAAAGAAAAAGTGTATGGCGAAGACTGGTATTTATCAGAAACATTTGACGCCGCCATTGGTCAGGGATTTCAGCTTGCAACACCATTACAGATGGCTACGGTTATGGGACAAATCGCCAACGGCGGCCATCGCTATAAACCATATCTAGTAAGTAAAGAACTTGCTCCTGATGGATTTGTCGTTAAAACCTTTGACCCTGAGGAAGTTGGTCAAGTCCACATCTCAGAACGCAATCTAAACTTAATCCGTGGCGCCTTGCATGATGTTGCCCTACCAGGAGGCACGGCCGCATATGTATTTGACGGTTTCCCAATTTCGATTGCTGGTAAGACAGGCACGGCGGAAAATCCACATGGAGATGATCATGGTTGGTTTGTGGCCTATGCCCCATTTGACAATCCAACAGTAGTTGTAGCGGTTTTAGTTGAACAAGGGGGCTTCGGTTCCGATTCGGCGGCGCCGATTGCCAGAAAAATCTTAGAGGCCGCCTTCAATATTCCGCCACACCAAGATGCTGCTGATCAGATGGTTGAAGAAGAAGCCGCAAAAGCAAATATTGCAAACACAAATGATTTAAAGAGCTCAACAAATTCTATACCTGCACATTAAAAATGGAGGGCGACATTCGCCCTCCATTTTATGCACTTATTTACCAATATAATATGATGCAGATCATTCTTCCGCTTCAGGTTCGATAAGTTCTGCCAACTTAGGTAGCTCAGCGAGAGTTTTCAAGCCAAAACATTTCAGAAATTCGTCAGTAGTACCAAACAAAATTGGTCGGCCAATAGCATCTTTACGACCTACCTCTTTTATCAAGCCTCGCTCCAAAAGAGTACTTACCACTCCATCGACTTTGACGCCACGAATATTCTCGATTTCCTGCCTAGTAACCGGCTGTTTAAATGCTACTATTGAAAGTGTTTCCATTGCCGCCATTGACAGTTTCGCTTCCTGTATATGCACTAATTTGTCCAAAACTGGTGCCAGTTCAGGTTTTGTACAAAGCTGATAGCCACCAGCAACTTCGGTAATCTTGAGTCCACGCTGATCACCAACCATATCCAGCTTTAACTCTTCCACCAATTGAACAACGTTTTCCCTGTCAATCTCCAGCATCACAGCAAATTTGTCAGCCGATATTGGATCGCCATGAGCAAATAAGAGCGCCTCAATATGACCTTTCAAATGGCGATAAAACATCACTCGACTACCTCTCCCCACGTAAGATAAATCGGGCCAAAGCTGTATTCCTGACAAATATTAATCCGTTTCAACCTAATAAGTTCTAACAGCGCCATGAAAGCGGTCACCATTTCGGTGCGTGATCCGCTTCGAATAAAAGACTGGCTGAACTCCAAGCGTCCATCATTTTTCCGCAAAAGATAAATGATATCCTGCATTTTATCCTGAACACTGATTTCTTCTCTTGATATAAAAGCAAAATCAGCTGCGACACTTTCCCAAACCGCAGCAAAAGCAGTAATAAGATCATCAAGTTTAAGACCTTCAGGCAAAACAATTTTTGTGCCATAATCCTGCAAAGGCCGGAAAAACATTTTTCCCCTTTTTTCATGCATATCTTCTAAAAGTGTAGCCGCCTGCTTGTAACGCCGATATTCGAGCAGCCTGTCAACAAGCTCTTGCCTAGGGTCATCATCATCTATAATAAGATCATCCGACGGTGGCGGTTTTGGCAAAAGCATTCTTGACTTGATCTGGAGCAGCGTTGCAGCCATTACCAGAAATTCACTGGCAATATCGATATTAAATTGTTCCATAGCCTGAAGATAGGCCAAATACTGTTCAGTTACTTCAGCTATCGGAATATCATAAATGTCTAACTGATTTTTTTCGATCAGATGAATTAATAATGCCAGCGGTCCCTCAAAGCTTTGCAACTTGATTTTACATTCTGTCATAACTTCAAATATTCATAGCGCTGCGAACTTCTTCCATCGTAACTGCCGCCACTTTACGGGCCCTTTCAGCACCTGCAGCCAATATTTCCCTAACTCGCTTTGGATTAGCCTCAAGCTCTATACGTCTGGTATATATATCAGCCAGTGCAACAACCATATTTTCTGCCAATTTCTTTTTACAGTCAACACAACCGATTCCCGCATGGCGGCAATTGGTCTCAATGTCGGTAGTTTCCTCTTTATTAAAGATTTTATGAAAAGTATAAACAGTACAAACGTCAGGATTGCCTGGATCAGTTTTTCTTACACGCTGCGGATCAGTTACCATCAAACGAACCCTGGCTCTTAGCTCGTCAGGTGGTGCAGCATAAGGGATTTCATTGCCATAAGACTTACTCATTTTGCGACCGTCAATTCCTGGCAAAACAGCCGCTTGGCTGAGCGAAGCCTGTGGTTCTGGAAATACTGGTCGATAGAGGTTATTAAAACGCCGCGTAATTTCCCTGGCTAACTCAAGATGTGGTATCTGATCTTCGCCAACTGGTACAGTATCAGCCTTATAGAGAATAATATCGGCAGTCATAAGCTCAGGATACCCCAAAAATCCGTATGTATTGATCTCCTTACCCATCGCGCCTAATTGTTGCAACTTATCCTTATAAGTTGGCACTCTCTCCAACCATGATAACGGGGTAATCATCGACAATAAAAGATGCAGTTCGGCGTGTTCTTTAACCTGCGACTGCACAAAAATTACATTCTTCTCAGGATCAAGTCCAGCACTCAGCCAGTCTAAAGCCATTTCGTATATATTATCCGATATTTTACTGGTATCCTCATAAGCCGAAGTCAATGCGTGCCAGTCAACAATAGAAAAAAAGCAGTCATACTCATTCTGAAGTTTAACCCAGGTTTCCAGTGCCCCCAAATAATTTCCCAGATGAAATTTACCGGATGGCTGCATACCGCTAAAAATACGACCCTTACTCATTAAAAATCAACTCTCCCTGCTCTATAAAATTAAAGATATAACAAACTTAATCAAATAATCAAGCCACCCAATTATTGGATTAATTATAGCTCCTACCACCCCAATATATACTAAAACGATTAGAATAATTGGCCCATATGTGGCAATCTTTTCATAAGCATTCGCCTGTCTAACAGGCAAAAATTCGCTTACAATTTTTGATCCATCTAGCGGCGGTAATGGTATTAAATTGAATACCGCCAGAGCTAAATTAAATATATATGTCCACTGGATAACTTTTGCAACTTCGATTGTTAATATATGCATATTTGATAGAAAGCTATATCCCACAGCACAAATAAAAGCGGTAATGAAGTTAAAACCAGGGCCGGCAAAAGACACCAACATCATACCACGTTTACCATTACGCAAATTATAAGGATTGACTGGAACCGGCTTAGCCCAGCCGAAATGTGCAAGCCAAAGCATCAATAAACCTATTGCGTCAAGATGAGGAATAGGATTCAAGGTAAGGCGACCAGCAGCACGAGGTGTAGGATCGCCTAAAGATACTGCTACCCTAGCATGACCATATTCATGAACAGTTAAAGCAATTAATAACGCTGGAATTTGAAATATCGCATCAGGACTAAAACCAAACACTATATATCCTCCTCTAAATAGCTGAATTACTGGCAGACACAGTAGCGATAAAAGAAAAAACTCGTCCTCACGCGACACTAGCTCGCCATAAACCGAGTGTATTGGCACTCCTTTTTATTTTGGCACATTATCACGAGATGCGCAAGCACTGCGACCGGTATTTCGGCAAAAACAACATAAATCTGATGCGAAAACACAGCTTAGATCAGCCAGCAATATTTAACAAAAAAACCTTACTCAACCAAATTTTACAAAGAAATGTCATCCAACTAAATAATAAAGACTTGGCGTAAAAACCAAGTCACACCTAGCTATAAAAATAAAGCGGCTTGCACCAGACCTTACTGGCACAAGCCCGAATATCCCTGACTAAAAATCGCTCACGCCAGACAGGCCTTTTTATCTTGCATTCTATTGGGAACAACATCATTACGAATTAAATCAGCGTAAGTTTCCCGCTTAACCACTATATCGGCTTTTCCATTATTAACAAACACCACCGCTGGCTTAACATTGCGGTTGTAGTTGCTTGACATCGAATAATTATACGCACCAGTTGAAGAAACCACCAGAATATCACCAGCTTCAACTCTTGGAAGTTCCACATCCCAAACCAGCATATCGCCAGATTCACAACACTTACCTGCAATTGACACTACTTCTTCAGCCGGGACACTCATTTTGTTTGCTATACCAGCTTCATATTTTGCCTGATACAGGGCAGGACGAATATTATCTGTCATGCCTCCATCCACAGCCACATATTTACGAACATCGGGAATGTCTTTAATCGAACCTATGGTATAAAGCGTAATTCCCGCCTCACCGGCAATTGATCGCCCAGGTTCGACGATAATCTTAGGCAAAGATAAATTATGAAGCAAGGCAGAAGCCTTTATTGCATCAGAAATAGTCATCACCATTTCTGCAATAGACTGAGGAGTATCACCTTCACTATAATAAATTCCAAGCCCGCCGCCTAAGTTCAATTCCTGCGCCACAAACCCGGTGCTGTCTTTTACCTCTTTCAAAAAACCCATCATGGTCTGAGCAGCTTCCTGATATGATTTTAAATCAAAAATCTGTGATCCAATATGGCAATGAATACCTTTTAGTTCCACATTTTTCATACTCAATGCCTTCTCAATCCCCATCATAGCTTGCCCATTAGCAATTGCTAAACCAAACTTCGAGTCAATCATACCTGTTTTGATGTAATGATGAGTATGAGCGTCAATACCGGGTGAGACCCTTAGTAAAATTTTGGCCTTTATCTTGCGATGCTTAGCCAGTTCATTCAATAGCCCTAGCTCATAAAAATTATCAACAACAAACCGGCCCACTTGTGCCTCAAGTGCCATTTCTAGTTCTTCCGGCGACTTATTATTGCCATGAAAGTATATTCGGCTAACTGGAAATCCACTTTTAATTGCAGTAAAAAGTTCTCCGCCTGAAACAACATCTAAGCCCATATCTTCCTCAGCAATCAACCGACACATTGCCAAGGTTGAAAAAACCTTGCTGGCGTAAATCACTTCTGAATTCGGATAATACTTTTTAAAGGCCTGTACATACTCCTGGCAATTTGAGCGTATTTTCTCTTCATCCATAACATAAAGCGGAGTAGCAAATTCTTTTGCTAAAGCTACAGTGTCGCATCCGCCTATTTCCAAATGTCCTTGATCGCTAACTTTCATTGTACCATGTAATTTCACAGGGGCTTCTCCTTTCAATGTCACAATAAAAAATAAAAAAGTTGTGAAGCATATCTCACAACCGTATAATACCCAGTTACCCGTGAGATAGCTCTCCACCCAAAATTGGGAACACTTTGGGTGACAGTCTTGCGCTTCTTCAGCCACAAGCCCAGCATAATTTTCAGCCCGAAACTTATGCTTCGGCGGAAATTCCTTTTTGAATGGGTCAATGTCCTGGCAGGACTCGCCACTCATACTAATAATTACCCGCGCCTCTATGCAACACACATATTCAATTTCTTATTATTTTATTATATACAGTGCTCAGTGTCAATATCCTAACAAACAGAATAAAGTCCTGCTTTGGGAAGCAACCTATTGTTAAAGGAGGGATTATATTGCTTTTGCGACACTGGTTAAATATATGGACATTACAACTCATCCTTTTTTCTATGCTCTCCACAGGATGCGGTCTAACTGCTAATCAAACTGACTCAGGCCCTACAGGCAAACTAACAAAAACCAAGCCCAATAAACCTATTATTGAACTACTCTCTCCCGCCCCGGCCAAGCTATATGACCTAGAAACAATTGCCGGATTAACTTTCGAAGGAATCAATAAAGAAAACTGGGCTCAAACAGAAGAAGGTTTAGCTAATTTAGTATCGTCCTGGCAAGAAACAAAGCTATCAGTAGGCGACGAAAAAACAGTAGCTTTAGGCGATGAAGCCTTGAACAAACTTTCCACAGCCATAACCGAGAAACAGGTTACAGCGTCATATGAGAATTTGAACAAATTTATGGCAACTATCAGTGATATTGCAAAGTTGCATAAGCTGTCACCATTAGCGGACATAATCACTATTGGCAATGCAGTCCGTAGCACCAGTTTTTATGTTGAAGAAAAGAACTGGTCTAAAGCATCAGTCAAAGTCAAAGCACTGGATACTACTTGGAAACAAAGCAAACCCGGCTTAGAGAAGTTCGGTATTATAGGGGAAATAACTAAAACCCATTCTTATATAAATCAAATAAAAGATGCAATTAACGAAGAAAACAAGGGTAACGCCGATGATAAACTAACTGATATTAATAGTAGCATAGCCCAAATTCGAGAATATTACCGTGGAACTTAAAACACATAAAAATGCTTCCACCTATAAATATGTGGAAGCATTTTTATGTGTTAAAGAGTAGTACTACCGATTTTGTTCAGTCTGTATCCCATTTCGTGCTAATATTTCTTCGATTGCCTTACGCGTTATTGGCGATCCCCGGCGGATATCGTCAGCTTTATCCATTTTCCCAATATCGCCAACACCGACAATAACCGGCACATCTACTGTATTTAATACATCAACTGTATCGCCGCTTACAAGCGGTTTATCACCTCGTTTAGGCCTCTCACGACCGTCTTTGTCTACTGAAACATTAGTTATATCACCACTAACGTTTACGCATATGTCAGCAGGTACACCTTCAATTCCTGGTGTATTAGAAGCAACAGCTACCGCGCCTAGTACTTCGATATCTGGATGGCAAGCAACATATTCCAGGGCTGTTTCCCCTTTTCCTTTATCACGACGCCCCCGGTCATCAAACATTACTAGCACCGGATCATAGGGAACTGTCTTAAGTAATCTAACAATCTCTTCACCTTCAATCGGCGTAGGGTTACCTGCAGAAGCTGAAATACATCTTAATCCCAACTGAGCCCCGATACTTTCTACAACATGCTGAGCACAACGATCGCCATCAGTAATTAAAATGACCCTAACTTTATCCGGCAATATCTTCACCTCACGACTGCTCTTGATTATTTTCCTCTTCTAATATCATGCTAATTCTATTTGCTATTTTTTCACTTTCGTCAATGACCTGCTTAAGCTTATTAAGGCTACTTCTTAACTCCTCCGATAATTCATATTGGGCTTGAGATAATACTTGAGCCGCCGTCTGAGCCAGAGTCCCACTACTATTACTACTATTACTACTTTTATTACTTATATTACTGTCAGAAGGCATATTGCTATTACTCTTATTAACAGGTTGTTTACTCGAATTACCACTATTATTATTATTATTATTTTCCTGAAATAAATTACTAAATAAAACACGCAATTTATCGTCCGGCTGTTCTCCAATTGGTCCACTAGAATTATTTCCACTTGCAGTGTTGCTAGCAGATGACTGACCAGTATTTTGTACACTACTAGCATTTTGATTCATAGTTGCCATAGTTGCGTTTTCTTTTCCGCTGGAATTTCCACTTTCCTTTTTGGATAAGCTTTCTAATTGGCGGTTAATATTTTGTAAAAGCTGCATCATTTCTCTATCCGCCAAATCATCTGATGTATTATTAATCTTCGCCTGAGCCAAAGCAAATCCTTTGGCCATGTCAGTAATCACCCTGTCATCATCATTACTATTATCGATAGTAGTACCGCGCTCTTGTTGATAACCTTCTGTTTCAGACTCATTACCTCTTTTGAATTCACCGAAATTCTCATTTTGGTGACGTTTTGTATATGGCCGCCGTGGCGACATTCTCATTCTATCACCCGCTTACTGAAATAATAGCCAGGTACTAACAAAAACTGATAACAACGCCAACCTGAGATTTACCACCGCGAACGGATGCCTAACCGGTCCCAGAGGATTTAACAGCCGTCTCGTCGTCTCTAATTCGATTCCTCCAATAGTGGCACTAACAATATAATTGGCCAGCGGACCGCTAAATGTTATAAGAATACCATGCCAGTTGCTCTTAAGATTACTAGCTACCGTTGTTCCAAAAGCACCCGCTGCTATAACTGTGCCAATATTATCATGCAAAAACAGAGTCATCATAATCCGGCCAATCTCATGAATTGTTGCTGCAATAAGTACATAATGCGGATAGCGAGCGCCAACCAAACAAATTGTAAAAACCAGACCAACAATATCGACAGCGAGCATAGTACTCACCCCTTAGGATTAAACAATACCGCCATAGTGAATCCGAAAATCACCGCTGCAGTAATGCCAACGGCTGCCGACTTTAACGCACCGCTGAAAATCCCGATAAATCCAGCATTATCAATTTCTTCAAAAGTACCGCTTACCATGCTATATCCAAAGCCTGGTAACGGAACAGTCGCTCCGGCTCCACCAATATCCACCAGTGGCTGATAAAGCCCCAGCGCACTCAGCACCCCTCCCAGAACTACAAACAAAACCAAGATATGTGCAGGCGTCAGTGGTGTTAAATCCATTAATAGTTGTCCCACAATACAAATGAGGCCGCCAACAATAAAGGCCATTAAATATACTTGCAATTCCTTTCCTCCTATACTTCCACTGCTATAGCATGGGCAATACATGGTATGGACTCCTTTTGCTGATACGAAGTTTGACTATGTAAACTCCCGGTACCAACAAACAAAATCTTTTTTAATTTTCCGGCTGCAAGCTGCGGATAAAGATAAGCACATAATACCGCTGCCGAACTAGCGCATCCGCTTGCTCCTGAGTGGATATCCTGATCTTCACGATAAATCATGCAACCACAGTCCTCATAATTTCTGGATATATCAATTCCCTTCTCCCTGAAAAGTCGAATAACCAGTTCTTTACCAACCTTCCCCAAATCGCCAGTATAGATCATATCATAGTAGGCTGGTTCTCGTCCGATATCCTGAATATGTTGCCAAATTGTGTCAACTGCGGCCGGAGCCATAGCCGGTCCCATAGTATTTGGATCTTTGATACCTGCATCAATAATTTTTCCGATAGTTGCTGCAGTTACCTTAGGACCATCGGTACCATTTTCCATAACAACCGCCCCTGCAGCCGTGACAGTCCACTGAGCAACAAGCGGCCGTTGTACTCCAAGTTCAGTAGGGTAACGATACTGACGCTCGGCAGTATTATGATGACTGGAAACCGTAGCAACAACTTTATTCCCAAAACCTCCGTCCAATAACATCGCCCCTATCATCAAAGACTCTGCCATCGTAGAACAGGCACCATATAGTCCCAAATAAGGGCGTCCAAGGCTTCGCATAGCAAAGTTAGTTGCAATAAGTTGGTTCAAAAGATCACCAGCAAGCAAAAAATCTATATCCATCATAAAATGACCACTTTTTTTCACAGCAGTAGTTACTGCCTGCTCCATCATATAGGACTCGCATTTTTCCCAATTATCATACCCAGCAAGATCATCCTCCATTACCTGATCATAATAACCGGCTAATAGACCTTCCCCCTCCATAGGTCCGGCAATTGCTGCCGTAGCTTTAAGTATTGGCGGTATTGAAAAGACCACGCTTTGTTGACCACGCTTTTTATTCAAGCTAAGATCCCCCCTAACGCAACAGCCAATATATAAATCCTGAAACAACTGCAGTAATTAACCCATAGACGATAACCGGTCCTGCTATAACAAACATTTTAGCTCCTATTCCAAAAACATAACCTTCTCGCTTAAATTCCATTGCTGGAGCGACAATCGAATTAGCAAATCCAGTAATCGGAACTACAGACCCAGCACCGGCTCTCTGCCCCAACTCATCATAAACGCCCAATCCGGTAAAAAATGCTCCCAGAAAAATCATAACCGCTGATGTTGCAGCAGCAGCCTCTTTCTTGGTAAGGCTCAAACCAATAAAGTAATTTTGAAACACTTGACCAATAGTGCATATTAAACCACCAATGAAAAACGCCCATATCAGGTTTTTCATCAGCGTAGGTTTAGGTTTAATCTCATCGACCATTCTCTGATACTGCTCATTAAACGTTTGCTCTTCTCTTTTGCCATCCATACTGACCACAACATCCCTCCTTAAATATATTATCTTCACTTCTATTGTAGCCACCACATGTCTAAATCATTCATCTGCTATCAGTTAAAGATACCTTATCGTAAATAGAAAAAAGCGAGGACACCCTATTACATCTAGGGAATCCTCGCTTTTTTCTAATGGCTAGCAAAGGCAATTTTTACATCTGCTTTATACTCGGAGATCCGCCCCTCATCAATATTGGCAGTAAAATTAGTCACTTCGACTCCAAGTATATCATCTGTCGACTTTGATGCTTCCATCACAGCGTTGTCTACGGCATCGGTCCAATTATGCCGTGAAGTACCTACTAATTCAATTACTTTTACAACTCCCATCCCGCTTCCTCCTTTAGCTAAAATAATTGTTTTCAATCTTATTGTGTGCAATACACTGATTTTTATGCTTTAGATTTTGACCATTCACTACCGCTCATCAAAAGCCGACATATTCTGATGTAACCTGTTTAGCCCTCAGGGGAGTTTTGGGGGCGATATTGCCATAATAAACTATCCAGACTGCAGCACTGCTAATAACCAACACGAAAAAAACCAAAATTGCCAAACACCACCTCTTTACATTAATCATTTTACTCACCTCAAAGTTAATTTGTCGTTCCTAATAATTTCTAGCCTCTGATGCTTACTTGTATTTATTATGGCTTTTTTAATAAAAAAAAATCAGACCGCTAAGTTAATAGGTCTGCAAATGCTCTTTCACTATTTTTAATGCGTGTTTCTCAATTCTCGATACTTGTACCTGTGACAATCCAATTTTTTCAGCTATTTCCGCTTGAGTTTTGTCTTCAAAAAACCTTAAATGAATCACTAAACGCTCTCGAGGCTGCAGGCGCATCAATACTTCTCTCAACGCCAATTTTTCAAAATAAGCATTATCCTGCCCATCTGTATAAGTAAGCTGATCTAAAAGGTGAATAGGATCGCCATCATCATGAAAAACCTGATCATAGATAGAAGCAATCGGCTGAATTGCCTCCAAGGCAGCAACAACTTCCTCCGGCGGCAACGCTAATTCCTTTGCAACCTCGCTAATGTTAGGTTCCCTCCCAAGAACACCCTGCAACTTTTCCTGAGCCCGATGTACCCGATACGCCATTTCTTTTACAGGCCGACTCACCTTAATTGGACTATCGTCTCTTAAAAAGCGGCGAATTTCACCAATAATCATTGGTACGGCATAAGTAGAAAATCTAACACTGAAACTAGTATCAAAACGATCAACAGCCTTAATCAAACCAATGCAACCGACCTGAAATAAATCGTCCCATTCATATCCTCGATTCATAAAACGGTGCACCACGCTACGTACAAGATTAAGATTATTCTTTAAAATCCACTCTTTAGCGGCCTCGTCACCGGCCTGAGCCGCCTTAAGCAGTACCTTGAAATTTTCATCATCCAACATAAAGCCACCTAATGAGCCTTATCATTTGTTATCTTCTTTATCATCCGCACAGTCGTCCCTTTTCCTAAAGCCGATTCTACCGACAATTCGTCCATAAACGAATCCATAAATACAAATCCCAGACCCATCCGCTCCGGATCAGATGAGTAGGACGGTTGCCGCGCTAATTCTATATCAGCAATTCCTACACCATAGTCTGTAACGATAAATTCTAGTATATCATCAGACAGAAACATTTCACATTCCACTTCACCGACTATATCTCCATAACCATGGATGATGGCGTTGGATATCGCTTCAGACAGTGCTACTTTAATTTCTTCAATATCATTTAAAGTCAAATCCACTTGGGCGGCAAAAGCAGCAGCCGTTACTCTGGCAATACCAATGTTCTCACTATTGCTAGTAAAATTCATTTTTATATGGTTATTTATCGCCATTTGGTCATCCTCCCTTATAAACTGTCTAAAGCTTCGGATTCAGAACCAAATAACTTCATGATTCTCAGAAGACCCGAAAACTCAAGAATTCGTACAACCTGCGGCTTAACATTCACTGCCGCAAGTTTACCTCCCAAAATACTAACTTTTTTGTACCGTCCTAATATTACACCCACCCCTGAACTATCAATAAAAGTAACACCTTGGAGATTAAAAATAATATGTTTTGCACCACTTGTTTCTAAACTAGTGTCAACGCTACTACGAAATTGCTCAGCAGAATGCATGTCCATCTCACCTTCAACATGAACTATCAATACACCTTGTTTAACTATAGTACTGATATTCAAGTCACCACCTCCAATCATACCATCGAAAAGTATTATTCGCTATTCAGGAAAATTTTTCCTGCTAAAATAAAAATTAGAGCATGTTGAAGCTTTAACCTCAATACATGCTCTTTAGTAAAAATATGTTATCGCCATAATACTTTCAATCTTTACACTTACCGTGTTATTGAAAACAAACTACCAAGCACACTTTCCATAACCTGTAAAAATCCAGCTTTATCCACCGACTTTTCAGCTACTAGATCTACCTTTCCTACTTCCTTACCGTCTTTTGCTACTACAAGCTCACCGCATTTTTGTCCGGCAGCGACAGGCGCATAGATGTTATTATCAATAACAACATTTTTCGTCAAATTTTTATTTTGATTTTTAGCAATAACTAGATTAAGTTCGTCGGCAGCAATCAACTGGACTTCCCGTTCCTTGCCTTTGGTAACCTTAACTCGGTCTACCACTACCCCCTTTTCCACAACTGGAACGGCGGAAAAATTAGCATAGCCCCAATCTAACAGCTTCATACTTTCACGTAAGTGAGATCGCGGCTCAGGACAGGCGAATACAACAGCAATAAGTCTGAGATTATCTCTTTTAGCAGTTCCAACAAAGCAATATTTCGCTTCTTCAGTCCATCCTGTTTTTAGTCCGTCAGCCCCTTTGTACCACCATAATAATTTATTTGTGTTCACCAGCCAGTTTTTCCCATTTCTAAGCCAGTATTCCTTTATTGAGACAAGGTCCATATATAAAGGATGCCTAATTGCTTCTCGCGCTATAGTAGCTGTATCATAGGCACTCATATAATGGTCCGAAGTTGGCAGCCCGTTAACATTGGAAAAATGGCTGTTTTTCAGTCCCAATTCCTGAGCCCTTCTATTCATAGCGTCGACAGCAGCCTGAGTACTGCCAAACACATGCTCCATTAAGGCGGCAGCAGCATCATTAGCACTTACAACAGCAATTGCAGTAAGCATTTCTTTCACAGTCATCGCTTCACCAGGCTCAAGCCATATTTGAGACCCTCCTTGATGCCAGGCATTCTCGCTTGTATAAACACTATCAGATAACTGAATTTTTCCCTGCTCAACTGCTTCAACACCTAACAACAATGTCATTACCTTGGTAACACTTGCAGGTGGCAGCGGCTTGTAAGGATCTTTTTCATACAATATATTGCCATTGCTATCCATCAGCACCGCCGATTCTGCCGAAATTTCCAAACCAGTACTTAGAGATGCCTTAGGTTCAGCAGTACAAGAAACACTAATACCGATAACAGCAACAAGTATGAGAAATACAATAAAATACGACCTTTTCAACTGCAATCGCCACATCAATAACACCTCTTTTTCCTTTTTAATTAGGTTATCCAGGTCAAAATCAACTTACACTGGAAATTGCAGCATAATAAATAAGACTTGGTTTTCTCAATAAAAACCAAGTCCGAAATTTTTGTTATAGTAAAATATAAATTTTATTCTGAATAAAATTTTTCTAATCTCCCTCCGACTTGTTCATCTTTTACTTACTTTTTGCAACCCGAGCCATTTCAGAATAGCAAGCCGCCATGCCTCGAGCCAGTTCAGCATTTTCTCCCGTCATCCTGGCAAATACTTCAGCCAATTCCATAAGTTCAATATCGCTATCTTTTCCAAATAATCTTCCACACCTCAACCGGGCGTAACTATAGCCGCATTCAAAATCGTTCTTTTTATTATATAACTTATTCTTTTCCAAACGCCCTTCCCTCCTAAACTAAATTCACTGAACATCCAAGACTCTGGTTTTGGCAAACCAAGAATTTAGATTCGTATTAAAAAAGACCGCTACTCACTCATCTGGAATAGCCAGCAAGGAGATAACGATCTTTTTTTATTCTAACTATACGATATCAGCAAATGACATCATATTATAATTTAAAGATTGCCGAAGCCCCCACCTTATTATTATCCTCACCATAGTCAGGCATGAACGAACGGTAGAAAATGTTGAGATCAAACTTACGTGAAATCATAACATTAGCTCCTGCTTCCAATTCCTTAAAATCGCTGCCACCAATAATCGAGGCATAACCATCCCATTTAGGCGCTAGCGGAGCATGTACTGACACCCCTACATACGTATCCGAGGTATCGCCGAAATCTCTAACACCAACAATACCGCCAAAAGTACGGGAAAAATGGTAATGACCATAAATATCGCTAGAATTAGGAGCATGATCCCAATTAATATTCTGATATCCCACAGTAAAAGTATCAGAAAACTTATGTTTCAAAAAAAAGTTATCGGTAGCTATTCCCACCGCTGTCTGATCTGCTGACATATAGTTTACTGGAGCAGCAAATCCTGTACTACAACCCCAAACAAATGTAAGCACCAGCGTAAGCAGAATTTTTTTCATAATACAGCCTCCTATTTAGTCATTATACATACTTTTTAACTTCAAATACCACCCACCGATATCATGGTAGCAAAAACACCTTATCAGCACTCACAAGAATCACCACTACCACAACAATATTTTTACATATTTATTATTATTTTGCAATAGACTAATTCCTTTGTTTTTTTATTGCACCCGCTTCGAAAATACTTTGAAATTCTAATTCAAGCCAAGCATCAAAATATCCTATAAAAACAAAAAGACCGCCACTCACTAACCGCAAATAGCGACTAATAAGCTAGCAGTCTTTTTGTTAATATTATCTTCTAAATTCTATCAAACTTTAAAAAATATAAGTTACTGCAGCACCAAACTTATTTTGGTTATCACCTAAGTCAGGCTGAAAAGAGCGATAGTAAAGATTAAGATCAAGATTGCCAGTCATCATGAAATTGGCGCCCACTTGCATCTCTTTAAAATCACCACAACCAATAGCGAAAGCATAACCATCCCATTTAGGCGCTAGTGGAGCATGAACGCCAACCCCTACATAAGCATCAGTTTCTGAATCGAAATCTCTAGCTCCAACGATCAAACCAACATTACGAGAAAGAGCAAAATCTCCATAAATATCGTCACTATCGTAACCATGATCCAAATCAATACTCTGATACCCTAATGTAAAACCATCGGAAAACTTATGTTTCAAGAAAAAAGTATCGGTTCCGATCCCCACAGCCGTCTGACCTGTCGCCATATAATTGATCGGAGCAGCATATCCTGTACCAACACAGAAAATAAACGTAGCAGCTAATGTAAGTAGTATTTTTTTCATAAATCAACCTCCAGTTATTGTTTAGGATAGTTTTTGTCACTATACGCAACTAAAAGAACATCCCTATAACTAGGGACATCTTATCAATTCCGCGCTTCAAAAACAATCCAATGTTATTTTTGCATATTTTTAACTATTTTGCAATACAACATTTTATTTACTTTTTGTTGTTTATATTTTGAAATTCCTTTTAATAATATGCAATAATCTTCAAAAACTACTTACAAGCTTTTTTCATCAAGGCACAAGAAAAAATTTTAAAAAGCTAATTAACGTCTGATCACCATACAGAATTTTCCCCAGATGCCACAAGCCCATTATAATCATATAACGAAAAAGCAGTCCCCCAATTGTCCAAACTCCGCGGAATGCATACACTCGCTTCAATGTGCCAATAACTTCCTGATGTTTTTGCCATACCGAATCAAGGTTTTCACCGGCATTTGCCAAAGTTTTTTCTATCCCCTCCGACATATTGACCGTCATCTCTTCAACGACCTTCTGACTATGTTCCGCAAGTTCCTGTGCCTCTTGACGCACAACTTCTTTGACAATCGCATTACTATCCTTCAATGCTTGTATTTTTTCAATAAATTCTATTTCAAAGGCCGCCTGCCGCTGTTCTAAATTCGTCATACCATCCATCAATAATTTGCCATAGTTTTGAAAATTTTGTTCAACATTCAATAAAACATTGCGCATTTGCGCATTTTCAGCTTCGATTTTTTTTTGGTTTCCCGCATGATTTAACTCATCTAGCAACTTTTGATTCATTTCATTGTTTTGTTGAATCTGCTGCCAAATTGCGCCAATATCTATAGTTTGTTTAAGCTGGCCTTGTTCCCTTGCTTCCCTTTTTACCCTAGCCTTATCCAACACTTCCATTCTCGCAGCCCCTTTTCTCTCCATATTTTCCTTCACCTTCTTTTAACTTTTTTTCGTTATAACCATTCATCGCACCGTTCGACTATTTCACTCTATTTTCGACATTCAAGGTTAAATAAATTGCCTCAGGGGAGTCCCCCAAGGCAGGCAAATCCTTAAACTAAATTTTTAATTCCAATTTCTATACCGAGAAAAATTTTCTGGCGGATTCTGTAAGAGAGCAAAGCCGCATCCTATAATCGCAATAATAGAAACAGCTAAAATAGAATGATTATAATACCCAGAAGAATCCAACGCATAAGCGCCTAAAGTAACACCTGCGGTTCCGCCGAATACACCAATTCCTTGCGCCAATCCGCCTAATCTACCAGTAATATGTTCAGGGTAACTTCTGGCAATAAACGCAATTGTAGACGGAATACAAACCGCTTGGCAAAGCCCAGCCAAAACAAGATCCACCAACAAAACAATATTGCTTGAGTGAACAAAAGGCAGCCTTACTGCATAACAAAATATTGCTGTCCCCAAGAAACCAAGAAATACTACAGGTCTAGACCGGCCTCCGAACAATTTGTCCACAAAAAAACCGCTCAACACCGCCCCAGCCATAAAAGAAATTTGAAGTACCATCATAAACTGTCCAGCCACTACCGGGTTCCTTCCTAGACCCACAGGCGGTTCGATCGCAATAAAGCCCGGGATAAGATCATTGAAGCCCTGCATAACCCAAGACAATAAAACAACACATATTATCGCTCCCCAAGTTGCAGGCATCCTGATCGCTAATGCAAAATCACTTCGACTTGCTTGCGTTTCTCGGTTAGCTTGAACTAAATGTTCATTCGGCGCTTCAGGTCCGAAACCAATCACCACGGTCATTACCAAAGCAATGACCGGCATAACACCTAACCACCCCATAGTCAAAGCCCAGTCGCCCTTCGCAGCAAAAACCAACGGCGCAATCACAACACCAATAGCAGTCCCCAGCCCCATAGCCATGCCCTGGACCCCGGCAACAAAACCGCGTTCTTGAGGCGGAAACCACTGAGCTGCAACCCTTGCCGTAGATGCCATAATCGGTCCGGTTCCAAATCCTTGAATCAACCTCAAAACATAAAAACCAAAAAGACTAGCATCGAAAACCGGCGTTAATATTTCGCCAACAGCCATCATCGAAAGACATACAATCCATACACGAACTGGCCCAAACCTATCAAGCAACATACCACCACAAAGGCAAGAAATAGCAACAGCGAGATTAAACGTCGCCATTGCAGCACCAGTCGCTTCCCCCGGACTAACCCTCAATCCTTTAGCTATCGCTCCAATCAACGGAGCAGGCGAAATCAGCACCACTGCCGTCGTTGCAGTAACAACACAAAGCGTCGCTAAAACGAACCAGCGAAAGTTAGGAAATTCCTTCATCGAATTCACAATCTCATCTCCTTGTATTACTAATCATAAAATTACAATAACGCCATTCATTTACGCAAACACCCTTTTAGTCAACCCCCCCACCTTCACTTTTTTTATAAACAAAACACGCGCCCGGTAAAATCGGTCGCAAATAAGAAATTTTGCAAAATTATCAACACTTGATTCGAAAACGACACATTTTTTTTTGCCACGCCGCTTAATTGCAAACAATCCCCGCTATTTAAATATTATTATAATTTATTCAGTATGTATATTTTTCTACAATATCTATAAATATCCTTTTTTTCTACATTTTTTTTAAAAAAACTGATATTTTTTTTATTTATCTTACTTTCATTGTCTCACTTCACTTTGCAATTCAACTCCAAACATACTAACAAGCCTAATCCTTACAGCAAAAAGAGGTTGACCAGTACATTTTTAGGCCAACCTCTTTAATTTAAAATTATAATCTATTCAAACTCATAACCTTATCAGCTTCATAACGGTCTTAGGCTTCCCCATCAAAATATCAGAACTATATTAGGGCAATTATTAATTCCAACTTCTATGCCTAGCAAAAACATCTGGCGGCTTTTGTAAAAGAGCGCAAGCACACCCCACAAGGGCAGCAAGAGAAACTGCTACAATCGAATAATTATAAAAACCAGAGAAATCTAATGCAAAAGCCCCTACCGTAACGCCCGCAGTTCCACCGAAAATTCCAATTCCCTGCGCTAATCCGCCCAACTTCCCGGTAATATGTTCCGGATAATTTCTAGCAATAAAAGCTATTGTAGCTGGTATACAAACCGATTGGAACAACCCCGCCATAGCAAGATTAATTAGCATAGCAAAATTGCTCGAATGAACAAAATTAAATCTTATCGCATAGCAGAATATAGCCGTTCCCAAAAAGCCCAGAAACACAACAGGTCTAGAACGGCCTCCAAACAAACCGTCAACAATAAAACCGCTCAATATCGCCCCTACCATAAAAGCTATTTGGAGCACCATCATAAATTGCCCAGCCACAACAGGATTCCTGCCAAGTCCCACCGGAGGATCGACCGCTATAAATCCAGGAACTAAATCATTAAAACCCTGCATAACCCAAGATAATAAAACGACACACAGTATCGCTCCCCAGGTTGCAGGCAACCTAATCGCCTGTGCAAAATCACTCCGACTAGCTTGTGTTTCTCGGCCAGTTTGTTCGACATGTTCATTCGGCGGCTCAGGGCCAAAGGCAATCACTAGCGTCATAATTAACGCAATAAGCGGCATCGCCCCTAGCCAAGCAATAGTAACAGCCCAATCACCTTTTGCCGCAAAAAGCATCGGCGAAATCACCAAGCCGACTGCAGTCCCCAGTCCCATCGCTGTCCCCTGAACACCAGCAACAATACCGCGCTCGCTCGGAGGAAACCACTGAGCCGCAACTCTAGCCGTAGACGCCATTATCGGTCCGGTTCCAAAGCCTTGAATCAACCTCAATATATGAAACTTGGCAACGGTATCGCCAAAAGTCGGCGTTGCTATTTCACCCAAAGCTATCATCGCAAGGCACACACTCCATACACGAACGAAACCAAATCTGTCAAGCAACGGACCACCAACGAGGCACGAAATTGCAACCGCTAAATTGAACGTCGCCATAGAAGCACCAGTTGCTTCTCCCACATTAATTACAAAACTCTTAGCTATCGCTCCAATTAGCGGTGCAGGCGAAATCAGAACTACCGCAGTCGTTGCCGTAACAATGCAAAGTGTCGCCAAAACGAACCAACGAAAACCAGTAAACTCCCTCATCGAATCCACATTTCCATCTCCTTATATTACTATCACTAAATTCCACTAACCCAATTCATAAAAGCACTTTATTTAATCCACCCCTCCTCTTTTTCGCCGACAAAAATATGCCAAGCATAACCAAGCAAGCCAAATAGAAATTGCAACAAAATCCAACCTTCGTTTAAACTCATGTATCATAACTTCGGTTTCACAATATAGAATCTTCAAATATAAGTTATTTTTTTAACTAATACCCTTTAAAAGTATCTATTAATATAATTTACTCAATATTTTTATTTTTCTACAACATATATAAATTTCCTTTTTTTCTACTACTTTTTTTACATTTTGTGTCAAAATATTTTTCTTTACCACGATTGCACCATCTCTAAGTCATATCATCCAACTGTTTTCATAAAGAAAAAACTGCCCTAGGAACCCCAGGGCAGTAAAAATATTCACCATTCAATTAGCGTTCAATTCCAATTCCTATATCTAGAAAAAACTTCTGGCGGTTTCTGCAAGAGAGCGCAACCACATCCTATAAACGCAATAATAACAACAGCCAAAATAGAATTATTATAATACCCTGAAGAATCTAAAGCATAAGCACCTAAAGTAACACCCGCTGTTCCACCAAAAACTCCAATTCCTTGCGCCAGTCCGCCTAATCTACCAGTGATATGTCCAGGATAACTTCTAGCAATAAATGCAATTGTTGCCGGAATACAAACCGATTGACACAACCCTGTCAAAGCAAGGTCAACTAGTAAAATAAAGTTACTTGAATGAACAAACGAAAATCTTACCGCAAAACAAAATATTGCCGTCCCCAAGAAACCAAGAAACACAACAGGTCTGGACCGTCCTTCAAACAATCTGTCAACAATAAACCCGCTCAATATTGCTCCAGCCATAAAAGCTATTTGGAGCACCATCATAAACTGGCCGGCCACAACCGGATTCCTTCCAAGTCCCACCGGCGGTTCAATCGCAATATAGCCAGGAATAAGATCGTTGAAACCTTGCATAACCCAAGATAATAAAACAACACATATTATCGCTCCCCAAGTTGCAGGCATCCTGATCGCTAATGCAAAATCACTTCGACTTTCTTGCGTTTCGCGGTTAGCTTGAACTAAATGCTCATTCGGCGCTTCAGGTCCGAAACCAATCACCACGGTCATTACCAAAGCAATGACAGGCATAACGCCTAACCATCCCATAGTCATACCCCAGTCGCCACTTACCGCCAAAATCATCGGCGAAACTACAGCGCCAATACACGTTCCCATTCCCATAGCCAATCCCTGAACACCGGCAACAATGCCACGTTCATTCGGTGGAAACCACTGGGCCGCAACTCTTACCGTAGATGCCATTATCGGTCCGGTTCCCAACCCTTGAATCAACCTCAAAATATAAAAACCGAAAATACTATCACCCAAAGATGATGCACCTATTTCACCAACGGCAATCATTATAAGACACACAATCCATACACGAACCGTACCAAAACGGTCAAGCAACATACCGCCGCAAAGACACGAAATAGCAACACAAAAATTAAATGTCCCCATGGCAGCACCAGTCGCTTCCCCTGGACTAATCCTCAATCCTTTAGCTATCGCTCCAATCAATGATGCAGGCGAAATTAAAACCACTGCCGTCGTCGCAGTAACAAGGCAAAGCGTTGCTAAAACAAACCAACGAAATTTAGGAAATTCATTCATCGAATTCATAGTTTCATCTCCATTTCTTATTAATATTAAGCCATATCCGCGCAATCGCAAACAGCTCAACTTTCACCCTAGCAATAAACTAGTTAATTATAAACGTCACTTCTTTGAAATCAAATAGTTTTTCAAAAAAAGCACCATGATTTATCCATACAATATACATAACTAAAATAAAACAGAAGACGGCATTTGAACCCTTAATCCGGGATCCAAATGCCGTCTTCTTATTACACCTTATTGTTAAACTTTCTATCGCTATTTACCAGTAAAGCCAACCTTTCGTTTCTCAATAAAAGCAGTCATGCCTTCTTTTTGGTCATTAGTTGCAAAGCAAAGTCCAAAGACCTCCGCCTCATAAGCCACAGCCGATTCAATGTCAGTGTCCAAACCTTCATTGACTGCAACTTTGCAGAGTTCAACCGCTCTTGGAGCCCTGCTCGCAATCTTTTCAGCCATTGCTTTAGCGGCATCCATCAGCTCTTCGCGCGGAACAACTCGGTTTACTAAGCCTAGACGGTAAGCCTCATTTGCGTCAATAGTATCTCCGGTAAAAAGAAGTTCTTTGGCTCGTCCTTTACCTATAAGCCGGGGCAGGCGCTGCGTACCACCAAACCCTGGAGTAATCCCCAAAGAAACTTCCGGCTGGCCAAATTTAGCGTTCTCAGCAGCGATCCTGATATCGCAGGCCATAACCAATTCGCAACCTCCACCAAGAGCAAAACCATTGACAGCAGCAATAACCGGTTGCGGCAAATTTTCCAGCTTGTTAAAAACAGCTTGACCATATTTGGCAAAACTACGTCCTTCGAGAGGAGCGTACGGCTGCATAGCTGCAATGTCAGCTCCAGCCACAAAGGCTTTTTCGCCACTACCGGTGATAATAACAACTTTCACTTCACCATCCGCAGCAATAGCATCAATCAAACTATCAAGTTCTCTTAATGTATCACTATTCAGGGCATTAAGCACTTTTGGACGGTTAATGGTAATAAGTCCAATACCATTTTCATTGGCAAACAATAAATTCGAGTATTCACTCATGAAAAATCATCTCCTTAGTGATAACAGTTATTTGGCATAATCATAAAAGCCCTTGCCACTCTTACGCCCAAGATATCCGGCCTGAACCATTTTCTTGAGTAACGGACAGGGACGATATTTAGGATCGCCAAACCCTTCATACAGAACCTCCATAATTGCCAGAATGGTGTCATTACCAATGAGATCAGACAGGGCTAGCGGCCCCATCGGATGATTAAAACCAAGTTTAGCCACATTATCGATATCTTCCGCCGACGCAACGCCTTCCATCAAGGTAAAAATTGCCTCATTGATCATCGGCACCATAATACGGTTACCAGCGAATCCCGGAAAATCATTTACCTCAACCGGGGTTTTTCCGACTGTTTCAGCAAGCGCCTTTACGGCTGCAAACGTTTCCCCACTTGTTCCAAGCCCCTTGATAATCTCCACCAATTTCATAACCGGAACAGGATTGAAAAAATGCATACCAATAAATTTGTCCGGGCGACTAGTTAGTGCCGCCAACGCAGTAATAGGCAATGATGATGTATTACTGGCAAATATGGTATGTGCTGGGCAAAGTTTATCAAGGGCCTGAAAAATTTCCTTCTTAATAGTAATATCTTCGACCGCTGCCTCGATGACTAAATCAACTTGGGCACTTGTAGTGTTAAGTTCAACAACTCCTGAAATCCTATTAATAATAGCCGATTTCTCATCTGCCGCCATTTTTCCTTTTTCAACAAGACGCTCCAAGTTCTTAGTAATATTAGCAATGCCTTTTGCAACAAATTCTTCCTTAATATCACGAACAACAACTTCAATGCCACTTTGAGCCAATACCTGAGCAATTCCACCACCCATTTGGCCTGCACCAATAACTAATACCTTTTTAAAGCTCATTGAAATTACTCCTTTCTTATGTCCCGAATTAACTCCAGAAAATCGCTTATTCAGTAGTTTAGCTTTACCACACATACAGCGAAAAATGATTTAGTTCATTTTTTCACATATCAAGCGCAATAGAGGCCCTAAAATTTAAATTATGTACCTCTATTGTCATAAGTAGCCTATTTATGAAGTAAAACTAGCGCAATATAGAACTGGAAATAACCATTCGCTGTACCTGATTTGTACCTTCGTAAATCTGGGTAATTTTCGCATTACGCATCATACGCTCTACAGGATATTCTCGACTGTAGCCATATCCGCCAAAGATCTGGACAGCATCAGTGGTAACAGCCATCGCTGCATCAGAAGCATACATTTTAGCCATAGCGGCTTCTTTTGAATACGGCAGACCTTTGTCTTTTAAATATGCCGCTCTATAAGTAAGAAGACGAGCTGCATCGACTTTTGTTGCCATATCTGCCAGCATAAATGAAATGGCCTGATTGGCAGCAATTGGTTTACCAAATTGAGTACGCTCTTTTGAGTATTTAATAGCATGATCTAAAGCGCCTTGAGCAATTCCCAGCGCCTGAGCAGCAATACCGATGCGTCCGCCGTCCAAAGTACTCATGGCGATCTTAAAGCCGTCCCCTTCTTTACCCAGAAGGTTTTCTACTGGAACTTTCACGTCTTGGAAAATTAGTTCCATCGTCAGAGAAGTATGAATACCCATTTTATGTTCTCTTTTCCCTGCCGTAAACCCAGGCATGCCTTTTTCCAGAATAAAAGCCGATATACCCCGAGTCCCTTTGCTCTTGTCAGTCATGGCAAAAACAACATTAACTTCGGCTTCACCGCCATTGGTAATAAAAATTTTACTGCCATTAAGAATATAATGGTCGCCATCACGAACGGCCACAGTCTGCTGGGAGGCAGCATCAGTTCCTGCGTTAGGCTCAGTTAAACCGAAAGCACCCATTTTCTCGCCCATAGCCAGTGGAGCTAGGTATTTTTGTTTTTGTTCTTCAGTGCCATAGGCAAAAATGGGCCAAGCGCATAGCGACACACTGGCTGACAACGTAACCCCAAAGCCATCATCCACCTTGCACAGTTCTTCTACAGCTAAGATATAACTTAGAACATCACCGTCAGCACCACCGTACTGTTCAGGAAAACAAATTCCTGACAACCCTATTTCTCCCATCTTATCATACAGTTCACGAGAGAAAGTCTGATTCTCATCTCTTTCAGCCACCGTCGGAGCTAACTCCTTTTCAGCAAATTCCCGCGCCATCTTTTGTAACATCTTCTGTTCGTCATTAAGCTCAAAAATCATTAAAAATCATCTCCTCTTGTTAATTTACTATGAAAAATAGCTTTTAAGAAAGCCCAGTACCCTTTATTACGCAAAGTAAAACTAGCACCAGATAGCTCTGCACTTTCCATTAAGGCTTATTATAATTTAATACTTCGGGATCAAATCATAAATTCCTACTGACTGGAAATATTTTTTGTGAATTTTTTAACATACATTTTTTTTCTTCCTTTGCCATAACATAATCATTATATGAATTTAACTAACATTTATGCATCGATGTCTAAAACGATCTAGACTTTCTCATATAAACTGCTGTAGACTCATTGCCAACCCCATTCCGAACACCAACCAGCTTACATTCACTAAATTATGATATATGCATATTATGTAAAAAAAGGCTCTTCACAACATTAAAGGTGGTGAAAAAATGCCCCCACGTTATAATTTTCGGGAACGACCTGAAATCGAGGAGTGGGAAGATGCCTCTTGGCAGCACGATAACCGTTGCAGCCCAATTGCCGCTATTGCCGTCGCCGACATTGGTGTTTTGAGTCTTGCTGCCCTGTGCCATCCACACTACTGCAATCCGCACTATTATTGCTATCCTAGCTGCGCTCCATCTTCCTGTCGTCCGTACCTTTCATGCACTCCAACCTACGTTCAATCTTGTTATCCCCGGTCCTGTTACCCATTTTAAATTTTACTTATTACCCCTGTCTTCTAAACGACCTTTCTGGCCTGCTTTAAAATAACCTGTCATAATCTCATTTGATTAATCTTAAACGGCCACCAAAAAGCTTTTTGGTGGCCAAATTCTAATTTTCAATTTTTTATTCTAACAGAATACATTCAGCAAGTTTATAACTTGTTACCGCCCATTTCAACGTTATAAAATATGACTTTTATCAATTGCGATACCTTTTGTTTTTAAATTCGCCAGACATTCTTCAAGATATCTGTCGTCATGCTCCGGGTATTCTTCACAGTCCCACACTTCCACTATGTATTCATATTTCTCACAGTTTTTACCGCGATATTTATTATCTTTCCACGCCGGATCTACTGAATAACCTCTTCGTTCTAGCTCGCTTATAACTTTACAATGATAGTTCACTAAATATGCAGGATCATATTTAAAAATATAGTTTACTGTACTATGCTTCTTGCCCCACCCATTGCCACGTAAAGCGCAACACTCACGATGTTGTCCAAGTAACTGCTGTCTAGGAAGTAGTGGAATTAATCGATAATGCCATAATCGCATTTATGCGTCTCCTTTAACCGCCAAAAGTTTACATAATATATAAGTAACTTTCAAAACATTATCAGCAAATATAAGATTATTAATATTCTTTATTCGCCGTTATAAAATATACACATACAAAAAAAGCTTCTAGGTATATTCCTAGAAGCTCCGTCATTTTTGATGGTGCGGTTGGTGGGATTTGAACCCACACGGATCTCTCCGCCACCCCCTCAAGATGGTGCGTCTGCCGTTCCGCCACAACCGCGCTTTAAACACATATTAACTTGGTGCGGTCGAGTGGATTTGAACCACCACGAGGTTGCCCCCACTAGCTCCTGAGGCTAGCGCGTCTGCCGTTCCGCCACGACCGCATAAACGTTGCTCTTCATTACCAACAGATACTATTATACCAATTCATAATAAAATGTCAACACATTTCGGTATGTTTTTTTTTACACAAATTACCGATTACTTTTGATGTAAATCCGTACCAAAGTATGGCTGTTGATTAAATTTTAACATTTTAAAACGCAAGCATGCATCAGTTATACGCGCAAGGCCTTTATCTTCATTTTTTCTTAGTAAGTCCCCATTCCCAGACATTCCAAGTATTGCCTGACATAGGATTTGGAGAAAAGTTTATTACTGTATCTCGCATGGCATCAATATTGGCTCGAAAGTACAGCGGAATAACCGGAACATCATCTATTATCAATTGTTGAAGCGCAAAATATATTTGTTTTCGTTCCTCCAGATTATACGTATGAACGCCCCGTTCAACAAGTCGATCAACCTCCGCGTTTCGCCAACCGGGATAATTTTGTCCTTTATAGCCATTATGCGAACCGGGAATATTTTTCGAATGCCACAAATTAGTATTATCTGGATCTACTCCATTTACCCAAGCATACAGCGCCATTTCAAACCGCCGGTTTTTCAACACTTCAGCAAATAATACCTCCGGTTTAACCAACTGAACATTTACACCAATACCAACCTCTTTTAATTGTTGTTCAATAATTCGGGCTACAGACTCGCGAACATTATTATCGCCTGTTGTTACTAAACCCAAAATAAGCTTGCGTCCATCTTTGGCAAAAATACCGTCAGAATCTTGCTGCCAACCTGCCTGAGTCAAAAGGCTTCTGGCAGCGTTAACATCACGACCAGGAACACTAAGCACTGGATTATAAGCCCAGGACAAAGGCGACTGGTCGCCTGCCGCAGGACTGCCCCCACCTTTAAGAACGCCGCTTACAATAGCCCGACGATCAATGCCCAGCATAATAGCCTGGCGCACTTTTGCATCGCTAAGCAAAGCATTATCCAAATTAAAATCAAGGTGCTCCCAAACCATACTGGGCGTCAGCATTGCCTTTACGCCACTGATTGCTTTGACCTGCTCATACAGCGAAAAAGGAATATTGCCTATAATATCCACTTCACGTGCTTCAAGCTGCGAAAGCACAAGATTGGCCTCAGGAATAATTTTATAAATTATTTGATCTAAATTAGGTCTGCCCCGAAAATAGTCTAGATTTGCTTCAAAAACCAATTCCCCTGTCATATTCCACACCATTAGTTTAAACGGGCCTGTCCCCACTGGCATCCGGTTAAAAGCCGCCTTATTTATGTCTGCTTCTTTTTCCAACAAATGCTTAGGCAAAATAGTTCTGAATAAGGTGAGAAACGGCGGGTAGAATTCCTTGTAATAAACTACAACAGTGTTGGAATCAGGAGTATCAATTGCGCTGATTTTATCATAGCCGCTTTTTGACACTATGTTTACATTAGGATTCATGATTGTTTGCCAAGTAAATTTGACATCTTCGGCTGAAAAAGGAGCCCCATCATGCCACTTTACCCCTTGCCGCAATTTATAAGTCACAGTCAATCCATCAGGACTGACTTCTCCATTCTCTCGGCTTGGCACATCTATTGCCAGATCACCAATCCATTCCCCTTTACTATTTTCTAATACCAGTCCGCTAAAGACAAGGCTTCCAATTTCTTGCGTAGCCACCATATCCGAAAGTAACGGATTCAAATTATCAGGTTTCTGAAGGCTTCCGTAAACAAGGTTTCCACCAGGAGCCGGCTTTTTCAACATTTGTCCGCTCCACTTGCCACATCCGGTGGAAAGTGACAAAACAGCTATTAAGGAAATAATCAAAACGTATTTTCCCACACAGCGCAACACAAGCCAGCTCCTTTAACCATACCCACGTTCTTAGCCTTCAATAACCAATGCGTCTAACGCCCATAAAGACTCTGGTAACGTTTTTTTGCCTCCAGTACCTTCCGAACATAATCCCGGGTTTCCTTAAATGGTATTGCCTCTATTTCATGAAATTCGTCAGTCCACCCATATTTACGCATCCATTCCTTGACGTTTCCTCTACCGCCGTTATAAGCAGCCAATACCAACACTTCGTTATTATTAAACTCTCCGTTCAATGAAGCTAGATACCAAGTACCGAAACAGATATTTACTTCAGGATCATTAAGCAAGTTATCGTAAAATCCATTATATTTAATCTGTCCAGCTACCCAGCGTGCTGTCTCCGGCATCATTTGCATAAGTCCTACAGCACCTTTGTCAGACCTCGCCTCAGGAAGAAATTTGCTCTCAGTTCTAATTACCGCTACAGCAAGAAAAGGATCAACTTCATTCTTTAATGCGTGACGATATACTATTTCCTGATAGGGAAATGGATATAAACAGTTTTTCTGAAACCACTCGCTAGTATAAATAAAATATCCCGCCGCTGCAACTACCATCAGAAAAAGAAACAATGATTTGAGCCAGGTAAAAAAAATACGCAAAAAAATCACTCCGCTTTTAAAGCTTTCTACAAAGTATGTGCATCGATGTCAAAAAATACCGCTTAGCAACAATCTTGCACCGCTATCGTCAGCTTCTCCCATGCCTCAACCACTTGCCGTCTGGTACTTTCAACATCATTACTATTATCAATTACTACATCCGCTAAACGGAGTTTTTCCGACATACTCATTTGAGACGCTATCCTAGCCTTAGCCTGAACACTAGTCAATTTGTCTCTCTTAACAAGACGTTCCAACTGAGTTTTATTATCCACCCATACTACCCAATTTGCATCGGTATGCTTGTCCCAACCAGTCTCAAAAAGAAGCGGAACATCAAGCACCGCCACAATATTCCCGTTGGCAGCTGCGACACTAAGCTGTTGCCATGCAACCTCTTTAATGCACGGGTGGGTTATTTCCTCAAGCCGCTGTCTGGCAATAGAATCGTTGAAAATCAACTCCCCTAATTTTTTACGATCAATGCTTTGGTCAAAATTCAAAAAATCAGGGCCCAACCATTCCGCAATCTTTTGCCAAGCTGGCTGCCCTGGCTCAACCACCTGACGCGCCAGCTTATCGGCATCAATAATCAAAGCTCCTATTTCTTTTAGTATATCGCTAACAGTGCTTTTTCCACTGGCAATACCGCCAGTTAAGCCAATAACCTTCATTTCTTCGCTCCTTATTGCTGACAATGAGGACAGAAATGTGTGCCACGTCCGGCTACTTCCGTCTTGACTATTAGATTGCCACAATTTTTACAGGCCAGATTCTTACGTCCATAAACATTAAGATGGTGTTGATTGCTACCACTCTTGCCTTCACCGTCGCGATAATCGCGAAAAGTCGTTCCTCCATGTGAAATACCTTGTTCAATCACTTGATTAATAGCATAGTATAGATTAGTCGCCTCTTCGGCGGTAATAGTAGAAGCGTTGCGTTCCGGGTGCAACCTGGCAAGCGCCAGACTCTCATCAACATAAATGTTACCTAACCCGCCGATAATTTGCTGATTGAGAAGCAGCGCTTTAATCTTTCCCCTGCGCTTGGCTAGTGTTTCAACCAAATACTCCGGCGTAAACTCAGGAGACAACGGCTCAGGTCCCATTGTTGACAAACCAGCAATGCGCCATAGTTCATCAGACGGCAATGCATACAGAGTTCCTAAAGTACGACTATCGGCGTAAATTAGAGCTCCGCCGTCCAAAAATTTAAACACAATACGGATAAATCTATCGTCATTTATCTCTGACGCCAAGTAATAAATGCGTCCCGTCATCCTCAAGTGAACCACCATTACGGTATCGTTATCAAAGTAAAACAAAAGATATTTGCCACGACGCCGTAAACTGCTAATAGTTCTCTTGGTAATCAGCGCCTGAAATTCATAGGTCGAAGGCCACTTTATCAATCGAGGTAACAGCATTTCAACACTGGTAATTGTTTGTCCTATTACTTTATCCGCCAATGTTCGGCGGATGGTTTCTACTTCAGGCATTTCCGGCATAATATACCTCCGTTATTTTGCTTGAGCCCAGTTGAGACCTGTCTTTACATCAGTAGTTAATGGCACCGCCAATCTAACCGCCTCTTCCATGGCCTCTTTGACAAGTGCCGCAACTTTCTCTTTCTCATCTCCAGCTACTTCAAGCACCAGTTCGTCATGCACCTGAAGAAGTAACCTGCTCTTGAATCCCTCACTATTCAAACGACGATATACATCAATCATCGCTTTTTTGATAATGTCTGCTGCAGTCCCCTGGATTGGAGTATTCATAGCTGTTCGTTCAGCAAAAGATCGCTGGTTAAAGTTTGAACTATGAATTTCAGGCAAATAGCGTCGTCGCCCAAACATAGTGGTGACAAACCCGTCACGGCGAGCATCGTCGATCATTCGGTCAATATAAGCTTTGACTTTAGGATATCGAGTAAAATAGCTGTCAATATATAGCCCAGCCTCCTTACGGCTAACGCCGATATCTCTTGACAGTCCATAATCGCTAATACCATAAACAATACCAAAATTTACAGCCTTAGCCCTTGAACGCATTTCGCCGGTAACTTCACTTTCCTCTACTCCGAACACTTCAGCAGCAGTTGAAGTATGAATATCTTTGTTGTGTTGAAAAGCATCAAGAAGGATTTCATCACCAGCCATATGAGCAAGTACTCTTAACTCAATTTGAGAGTAATCGGCAGACATCAGATATAAAAAATCTTGATCAGGTACGAACAATTCCCGAATTGTTCGCCCAACCTCAGTACGAACAGGTATATTTTGCAAGTTTGGTTCCGAACTGCTCAGTCGTCCCGTAGCTGTAACCGTCTGATTAAAAGTGGTATGCAGACGTCCTGTTTTAGAACTGATCAACCCACTGATGCTATCAAGATAGGTTGACTTCAACTTGGTCAGCATGCGGTACTCCAAAATTTTATCAATTAAAGGATGCTCTCCAACAAGCTTCTCCAAAACCTCGACATCGGTAGAGTATCCGGTCTTGGTCTTTTTCACTACCGGCAACTTGAGTTTGTCAAACAGAATATAGCCCATTTGTTTAGTTGAGTTGACATTAAATCTTTCGCCAGCCAAACTATATATCTCACTTAGCAACACTTCTATTTTATAGGCTATATCTTGGGACATAGTTTGGAGCTTATCAACATCAACCTTAATTCCATTTACCTCCATTGCCGCCAACACCTCGGTCAACGGCAACTCAATCGTATAATACAACTTATCCAGCCCGCTTGCTTTTAGCTGTTCTTTCATTACCGGGTAAAGTTCATCAATTACTTCAGCTGCCCATACTAAAAAAGCAGCATCATTTTGCAGTTCCTTTTCCTCCCAGCCTACAGGCTTGTTTAAATACTGGGCTGAAAGCTTTGTAAGTGGATATTCTGCTGCGGTAGGATCTAAAAGATAAGCAGCAATCAAAGGATCGAATGCTACGCCCAAAAGCGATACGCCAATTTGCGCACACACCTCGTAAAGCGTTTTCACATCATAAGTTATCTTAGCAATAGTTTCGTCAGCCAAAAGCTTCAGCACTTCATCCCATGCTTGATTGCCTGCCGGAATATACGCCGAATAACCTTCTACAGCTATTGCTATGGCGCATAAGCCAACTTCAGAAGCCTGCTTATTAACAACAGCCGTACATGCCAATCGCCCAGTCAGGCGTACATGCGTCACAATTTCCTCGATTTCCATCCCGGTTATCACCCGACATGGCGGAGGTGCTAAAGCTGCCTTAGCTATTGAATCGCCACCATGTTCGGGAAAAATCGCTTTCAGCCTTGCCAATAGACTTTTGAATTCAAACTTAGTAAACAACTCTCGCACACGATCAACATCAGGCGAAATTACAAAACTGTCTATATCAAAAGCTAATGACATATTACAATCAATAGTTGCCAACTTCTTGGACATAATCGCCATTTCACTATTTTCCCGGAGCTTCTGCTGCAGTTTTTTACCCGATACTTGATCAATATTATTTAGCAAGGCCTCAACCGAACCAAACTCGGCAATCAGCTTTACAGCAGTTTTTTCACCAACACCTGGCACACCCGGAATATTGTCTGAAGCGTCCCCCATCAGCCCCTTGAGATCAATTATTTGCTTAGGTAGAACCCCATACTTATTCATTAGCGCTTCTTGGTCAAATAATTCCATGTCAGTTATCCCCCTGCGGGTCAAAAGAACGCCGATTGAGGGACTAATTAATTGCAATGCGTCGCGGTCGCCAGTTACAATAATTACCTCGCAACCACTTTCTGCAGCCCGGCATGCTAGTGTACCAATAATGTCGTCAGCCTCAAAGCCAGCCTCTTCAAATACCGGGATGCCAAAAGCGCATAGTATTTCCTGTGCTAAAGGAAATTGCTCAGCCAATTCGGGTGGAGTTGGTTTGCGATGCGCCTTATATTCGGCGTAAACCTTACTGCGAAAGGTTACCCGGCTCTTATCAAAGGCTACACCAATCATATTAGGTTTATAGTCATTCAGGAGCTTTACTATCATGGTCGTAAATCCGTAAACGGCATTGGTATACTGCCCAGCAGCCGTCGTTAAGAGCGGTAAAGCGTAAAAAGCACGATGAACCAGACTGCTGCCATCAATGATTAAAAACTTGCGGGGCATTAGCCCACCACCTTATGGAAATATTTTTTATCTTAACATGTTTATATTGGCTAGTTGCAACAAAATCCCCTTTTAGTTTTTTTAAATCTGGAAATGTTATGTATTACCCTTTAATCATTCCGCCTTATACTCAAAAAAAAAATTACTATTGCAGGATAACTAATTAAAGTATAACAGGCTGGCAATGCCAGCCTGTTATACTTTCCCTTTTTAAAAACTGTTTGGACCACTATATTTCGCTTATTATAACACAATTTATCCTATTCACCAGTTAAAATAATGCCCTAAGCCATTCTAACAAGTAGCATAACGTAATATTACAGATAGTTACCTATCGGAAGTATACTAATAACTTCACTAGCAATGTAACTGTTTAATCCGAAACTCATCTTAGCAAATCGTTTTTCAGGCCCACTACCGTCAAAAAGTTGACTCCGACAGCCACTTAAAATCGGCATTGTTTCGATATATAAGCCACTTTTTGCTTGCTCCCTAGTCGTCTGACAATTAAATAACTTTGCCACATCAGCGACACTAATATATATTCTGTCGGCTTTAACCACGCCTGGAACCACACCTGTTTTATTGCGCACCAGCATACTTTCTTTCTCCCATACTATATCAACCCCTAAAGCTACAGCTACTGGCCACACCGGCACATAAAGATTATTATCATAACCTACAGCATAATCAGCAAGTTTTCTTCCGTTAACATTTATAGTCTGAAGTTCAACAATGCCAATCGGTCGACCTGACGCTTCGGCAAGCAATTGACTAAGCGCTCCATCACTCACCCAACCATTAGCCCCAAAACTACTCAAACAGTTTTTTACATCGGCCAAGGTTACATTATAATACCCGTAAACGTCAGGATAAATCCTCAGTGACACTTGACCATTTGTGCTAACTGCAACTTTCACCCGATCATAGGTAATTGCCACCTTGGTACCGCATGAAACCTTGTTAAACAACTCTTCTACATCTTCTTCATGCATCCGTATGCATCCATTTGATACCATTAGTCCAATTGACTCTGGAACATTTGTGCCATGAATACCGTATGTGGAGTAAAAGCCTAGCCACCTGTACCCCAAAGGATTATCCGGTCCAGACAAAACTACTTTCTTAGTACCTGGAGGGTACCAACTGGGATTTACTTCTTTGTCAACAATGAAAAATTCACCAATAGGTGTAGGAGTAGAAGGCTTACCAATTGCAATTGAATACGCTTTTACCAGCGCACTGCCAGAATAAAGTTCAAGTGTCAGACTTGGAAGATTAATTAAAATATTGCTTGAAGCTCCATCCGTAATTCCAGCAGCTAAACCGGCCCGACTTTCACCCAAAAGCAAAACACCAATAACAGCTATAACAGCTACAATCAATACTTTACGTATAAAATACACCGTCATCCCTTCTTCCCGGCTAATAACAGTTACTTATATGAAGAAGAACATGACAAATATTCCCGACTCCTTCCATAAAAAATAAGTTACAGCCTTTTATGAGGCTGCAACTTATTTATTCGGCTAGAAGATATACCATTTTCCTTACTGCAAATTAAGAATCTGTTGATGGATTACCGAAACATTACGCAATCGCGCATCAATAACCGGAAGATAAATATGAACCTTAGTACCGCTTTTTTCATCAGAACTAATGTTAATAAAGCCACTATGCTCATGCACAATGCGATGCGCTGTCGGCAAACCCAACCCCATCCTTTCCAACTTTGTAGTATAAAATGGTTCAAATACTCTGGGCAAAATTTGTGGTGGAACACCCGGACCAGTATCAGTAATAGCAATAGCTATCATATTTAACTCTGCATGAATCCATGTACGAATACTAAGTACCCCAAATGTCGGCATGGCTTCCAATGCATTTTGCATAATATTTACAAGTGCTTGTTTCATTAAGTTAGCATCTATGGTGATAGCAGGTAAATCTTCATACAGCTGCTTGTCAATATCAATACCTTCTCCGCCAAGTTCCTTGAAAGTTAGACGAAGCGCATCCTCCAGTAAACGGTTTATATTAACGTTAGCCTCCTTGTGAATCGGTGGCTTGGCGAAAAGAATAAGCTCCTTCACAACATTATTAATATAGGACACTTCATCCAGCAACATTTCTAACACTTCACGGCGCACTGCATATCTGTCATCCTCAAGCCGGCAGAGCATTACCTGAAGATATCCGCTGATAGTTGTAAGCGGAGTCCGCACATGATGGGCAATACCTGCCGCCAATTCACCTAACGACATCAACATCTGAGTTGTTTGAATCTGTTTTATGGTTGCCCGCACTGCCGAGACATCCTGCATAATAATAATAACACCGTTTACGTTGCCACCAGCATCACGTAATTTGAGACTATCAACATGAATATAGCTAAACTGCTCTTTCACCCGTAGCTTAACATTGGTTGAGTAGAAATCATCGTATTCAGAGATGGCGAAAATCTTTAAAAATTTATCTCCAAACCGCCGAAACGTGACGTCCGCTCTTTTACCAAGAACCTGGGACCGATCAATGCCAAATATGCCTTCCGCTTCATGGTTTAGGTTCTTCACCCTTAGAGCAGCATCAAGAAACATTATTCCTGATTTTGTTGATTCAAAATAATCCTGGTACGTTTCTTCCTGTGCCAGATAGACAAGTTTGTTATCATGGGCTTCTGCTGAATACATAAATGCCACCTCCTTATAAAATGTTCATTTCTGCAATATTTATCTTCTTGTAAATATTTGTTATACCTGCTAAAAATGCTCAAATAGTTTTCGTAAAAATACGACATAACATCGTCACTTTGCCATACTTAATGTCGAAGGTTTTACCGCTATTCGTTTGAGTCGGCTTAAACTTTGGATTTATGCTCCAGACCGATTCGACATTATTTTTTTCCTCATTCCACCGTCCTCCTTATCAGGCATTAATTTGCTAATTCATATTTACCATTATTTTACATATTTACCATCATTTTACATTTACATTGTAAACGTTTCCTTTTTTTACTTTAATTTAAAAGTTACTATATACGCTCGCAATTTAAAACAGTTCAGAAACTTGACGTTCAGGCCTATTCATTTTCTTGTTAGCTACCACCTTTAAGTAAGTTAATTAATTAACTTATTTTTTTCTTACAGGAAATGCATAAATATTATTGAAGAAAATATTGCGCCTAGGGGAAAAGGAGAACTTATGCAAAATATAGCCCATGAGAATCTCTTATATATCGCGGCGACATTAACCGCCGCATTAATTAATAATGGAAAAGTTTGCTTTTCGCAACCCGGCGAACCTTCCTCAGACCTCTTAAAACATCATGCTGCCGATGCAGCACAGGCGTTTTGTGAAATTTACAATGCTTTAGATACAAAGTTAAACCCCAAATAAAATTTTTTAATCCTGGGCGCAACTTTTGTTCGAAATACTCTACTGTTTTTCCCTAATCGCTAAAGCGTATTTTTGCCTTTACTAAGCCACTCAAGTCAAAGTCATATACAAACACCAAAAATGCTTCCAAGCTAAAGGCTTGGAAGCATTTTTTATCTCGTTAACAGCCTGTAAAACTCCGTCTTCTTAGGGCGGAAAGCAGGCTATAACACTCAAACTAAGTTCGTCCTAAGTGTTCCGGTTGGAGCAATCTCCCCCAAACATAAGACTCACTTATATCCGGGTCGGCTTAATCACCTATATACTTTTGATAATAATAATCTGGATCGATCTGATTTGGTACTACAGCATGAAATCGTACCCAGTCACCTTCAACCGCTTCTTTAGTTAAAAGATAGGCCTTACACGGAAAATCATTGGTATCGACAAACATCAAATCATTAGTATCCAGGGCATCTTCCATATCATCACGAGAAAAATCTTCAGTATAGAAATACTGATCTACATTTCTTAGCATTCCCTCACCGTCATAAACCACTCCAAAATATACCGCCCCGCAATCGACAGTGAATTCGAAATTGCTGTTTACTTCTGGCGTACGAATATCGAGAAATGTCCTGTCAATAGGGATTGTACTCATTCGCATTGTATCACCTTCCTTATATACAAGTATTCCCTACACACATATTACTGATGTATAACTTTTTAATCATTAGCACCTTTTATTGCCTTTTGGCGCATCAATAGTTTTCCCGAAACAGGGAAAACTATTGATGCGAATTAATTCTAAACAAAAATCGAGGTGAATTTTATGAAGAATACTGGAGAACAACACGACAAAGACAATCAACATACCGGAGGAATGTCCGGATTAGTTAAGCGCACAACAAGCAAAATAAAAAGAGCACCTAAAACCCATTAATTTTTCCAGAAGCTACAACGAAGCTAAAAGACACAAGCTTGTAACATCAGATGCTGATGCAAGCTTGTGTCTTTCTTTTATACAAAAAATCTTTACTTATCAGAGAATATCAAAAGTATAATTCTGCCCCGAGTTGTTGTCCCAATTACCAGCGCGGTCTTTGAAACACATATTCATCGGAGCTGATGTTGTAACCGGAATTTCAGTTTCAAATCCCTCTTGTGTCCTTACCATTTTATATTCGATTGCATCAACCCATTCATTGCCAAAACCTACATGAACATACAATTTATCTGCACCGCTTTCAGCCAACAACCCATTATACAGCACTTTTGCTGTTTCTCCTTTAGCTGGTACGGCTGGGCTAACCGCAATACCTTTAGTACGGTATTTTGAGCTTGCTCTTTTACTATGTTGCATTATTTACCCCCCTGTAAAATAAAACGCTAATTCAAACGATAATCATTTTCTGGTGTTAAAGACACATTGTTGCTCGGCCAATTTCGAACATCAGTATGCCACATCGGCGTGCGACAGCCGTCGGTCATGCCTGAAAAAGCATCATCCGTAACACAATAACATTTGACTTCTTCCGGCTGCAGTTTCCAAATATTCATGGCATACTCCGTAAAGGTTCGATCACTGGCAAATTTGCCAGAATGAGCAATATTTCTTAAACTCATACCAATCCATTTATCTTCATCCCGGTAGCATTCTTCCGTTCGGCGCTGCGCATCAACATAAGCGTCAAAGTCTTTTAGTACAAAGTATTCATCATTATGATATAAGAAAGCATCAAATAGTGGTCTGAATTCGTCACCCCCCGCATGGAAAAAACCATTAATCAATTGATCAAGCACCCGGCGTACACGCTTGTCACTATTATATACATCCCAGGCATTGTAACCACCATGCCGGTAAAAGTTTAGAACTTCTTCCGCCGTTAGTCCAAAAGTAATTATATTTTCTTCCCCCAAAGCATTTAACATCTCAATATTGGCGCCATCCAAAGTTCCCACAGTTACCGCACCATTCATCATAAACTTCATGTTCCCGGTACCACAGGCTTCACGGCTCGCAGTAGGAATTTGCTCGCTGACATCAGACGCCGGAATAATCAACTCGGCTAGAGAAACATTGTAATTTTCCAGGAAAACCACTTTAATCTTGCCACGAATAGACCGATCATTATTTACAACCTCAGCCAGCGAATTGATAAGTTTAATGGTTCGCTTTGCTTGCACATAGCCAGGCGCAGCCTTACCCGCAAAAATAAAGGTACGCGGGAACAGATCCATATTAGGGTTTTCCCTGAGACAATTATATAAATGCATAATATGAAATACATTCAGTGTCTGACGCTTATAGCCATGAATACGTTTTATATGCGAATCAAAAATTGAGTCTGGATCCACCTTGATCCCACACTCTTCCCTAATATAACTGCTTAAAAGTTCCTTGTGTTGCCTCTTAATAGTTTTCAGTTGCCGTCTGAACGCCGCATCATCTTCATACTTTAAAAGCCTCAGCAGATCACAGGGATAATGAATCCAATCGCGCCCTATCGTTTCATTGATAAGACCGGCTAACTCAAGATTGGCCTTCATCAACCAACGTCTATGAGTTACTCCATTAGTCTTATTGTTAAACTTATGCGGGTAAAAATCATAAAACTTATCCATAACCCTGGTCTTTAAAATATCTGTGTGAATTTTAGCCACCCCATTGACACTGTGGCAACCAACAATAGCCAAATGAGCCATATGAATGTTATCATCAGCAATAACAGCCATAGATCTGATAAGTTCCCACCGACCTGGCCAGCGTTGCCACAGTTCCCGGCAGAAACGCTCATTTATCTCATTAATAATGATATATATTCGCGGTAAAATACGCTGCATTAAATCCACCGACCACTTTTCCAATGCTTCCGGTAAAACAGTGTGATTTGTATAAGACAAGGTATTAACGGTAATATTCCAAGCTTCGTCCCATCCCATATCTTCTTCATCCATCAGAATTCGCATCAATTCTGGAACAGCTAGTGCCGGGTGAGTATCATTGATATGAATAGACACATAATCAGCTAACCGCCTCAATGATTTTCGTTCCTGCTTTATGCCTCCAATAATGCTCTGCAGACTTGAGGACACGAGAAAATATTGTTGTTTAAGTCTAAGAACCCGGCCCTCGTAAAAAGAATCATCTGGATAGAGCACATCAGAGATAGTTTCAGCCGATTGTTTATCATTAATAACCTTGAGACAGTCATTTTGCCCGTCAGCGGCACAGATATATTCCCGTGGCGCAGGCTCTGCGCTCCAAAGTCTAAGGGTATTAATTGTCCCATTCTGATACCCGACAATCGGAACATCATATGGAACAGCCAGCACCGACTCATAATTCTCATGATAATAACGCAATTTTCCATTGCTTTCAGTTCGAACATCACCGCCAAAGCGTACCCGCACCGCCTCATCTCTGCGGCGAAATTCCCAGACAAATCCATTTGCCAGCCAATCATCTGGAATCTCGGTTTGATACCCATTTACAACAGCCTGCTCGAAAAAACCGTAACGGTAACGGATAACAGCCCCATTACCAGCTAAACCTTCGGCCGCCATAGAATCGAGATAACAAGCTGCCAGTCGCCCAAGACCACCGTTTCCCAAGCCAGGATCCTCTTCCACATCCTCCAATCTTTCAAGACTGACCCCTACCTCTGCCAGTGCTGCTTTAGCAGTATCACGCAGCCCCAAATTGATAAGATTCATATCAAGCAGCCGCCCCAACAAAAATTCAATTGACAAGTAATAAACTTGCTTTTGCTCCTTTTGCCGACGTTTTGCACCACTCCACTGCTGACCGATATGATCACGAATCATGCTTGCTAACGCCTGATACATTTCTCCATCCGTAGCTTCAGATAACGGTTTACCATGCATTTCTGCCACTTTAGTAACAAACCCATCTCTAAACGAGTCTATACTCAATTCCATCAAAGACCCCCCTTGCCGGTTATGATTAACCCATTTTTCTTTTATTATTTATATCCCGCCACAGTTCTATACAAAACACAAGAAACCAGCTTATGCCAAAAATTGCCTTATTAATAAAAAACCTCGTTCTACAGGTACTCTACCTATAGAACGAGGTTTTATTAAACCTGCTAGCATTCAGTTCTCAACCTTGACTGATTTAAGCTTTAAACTCCCAATCATCTCACTCATAACCTGATTCCAAAACTCCCGATCACTATCAGTAGTCATTAAACCCACTCCAGCAAAACACTCCCCAGCGATAAACAAGTATCCCTTCACATAGAGCGGGAAAACCAACCCCTTAATATTAACCAATACTCTCGCACTTCCGCCTACAGCTTTAGTTCCATTCACAATAGGAAACTCCACAGGCAGCAATTCCAAAACTTTTATTCCAATTCCCGTATTTTCATCATTATAACGTAATTTATCAATATCGCGAATCAAAGCATTATGCCCCTCGATTAAGCTAGTCCTGTTTACAATATTATCAAGAATTGATCTAAAGGTATCGACACTTGCCGAAGGCCTTTTGTCTTTCACAATAGCTACCCATGCCTGATGGTATACTTGCCGATCATTAATTGTGATTTGATAAATACTAATATCCGGATCGCCGGCAAGAGGCATCTGAGCTTTTATACAATCGGTCCCTTCGGTAATAATTTTTCTTTGATCCGTCAGCAATTTGCCAAAATCACTTAAGTCCTTAGCATAAAATTTATCAGGAACCTCGAATACTCCGAAATTTGGAACTATCCAATCCCGTTTTTGAGTAGAAGCATAATAACCTTCACAATACCCAATATTCACAGAAAACAGCACAACCACCAGGAAAACAAACATTATTCTTTTTCCAGCCAGCCAAGCACCATTAACCATCTTTATTTTTCCCTCCTTTTCCACGCCAGCATAATAATATTACCATTATACGCCAGCTAATCTCTTCCGTCAAAACCGCATAACTTGATAAATCATCTATTAGAAAAACAAACCCATTAACTTTTCGTACCAAAAAAATTAAGCTGCTCCATCAGGACATCCCCCAAGACTGTACACCTCTGCTAATAAATATTTGCAGCAAACTTTTCAATTGTTAATTCATTCCACATTACCTTTATACCTTATTTGAAGGATTTCCCTTTTTTAACGCGAAAAGGATATCTTATACAAATTTATTAAATAGAATTAATTTGTTTATTGTTCAAATGTTTTGGCAATTAATAAAGGATAAATTGGAAAAGCGTTTAATTTGGTAAATATTAATTTAATATTCTTGTAAGGAAGGAGCATCTTTATAGGAGATAAGTAATCACGGCTTCGTTTCATACGGTGGTAGAATTTCACAAACCGTCATCGAGCGTAAATGATTTATTAGAATCTCCAAGCAAATCTTAGAATTTTTCTCCGCAACGCCACCCTATATTGGTTTTTTCTTTGTCATAAATCAGTTAAGTTAAATAGTAATTTATTTAAAAATTAACTACAAGGAGATAATCAATTTGCTAACATCCAGAGCTTCTTTTCTTTATAAATTTATCCTTCATCCCCAACAAATTGGCAGTGTCACTCCCAGTTCGTCATTTTTGATAAAAAAGGCACTATCTAATATACCTTGGGATAATGTGGATACACTAATTGAATTAGGCGCGGGAAATGGAGTATTTACCGAAGTAATAGCTAAAAACAAAAAAAACTCCTGCCAGGTATTGATTGTTGAAAAAGACTATCAAATGAGAAAAACTTTACAGGCTAATTATCCAACATTTTTTTATGGATCCAAAGCAGAAAAACTTGACTGGTTATTAAAGCACTACGAAATGCCGCAAGTTGATTGCATTATATCAGGATTGCCATTTTCCATTTTTCCTGAAGCGTTGCGCAATAGCATTATGGACGTAATAAATGAATCGCTTAAACCTGGTGGAATTTATATCGGCTATCAGTATACCTTGCAAATGAAAAACATACTAAAAAGATACTTTCACGAAGTAAACGTTCATTTTGTTCCAATGAATCTCCCCCCTGCTTTTATTTTTTGTTGCAAAAAATAAGCCCCCCCGCTTCTACCTTTCAGGACGTCCTAGAAAACTAGTACATTCCTGGTAGTTGGGAACTTTTAAACATAAAAAATACTTGACGCACTCTTTATATTTTATTTCATTCTGTGGTAAAAAGCACTAAACTACCACTCGTCGGACGAGTGTAGTTTAGTGCTTTTTTATTTTTATACAGATTTTACTTTGATATTTTATTAATAATCTCTATAATATCTCCCGTATAATAAAATACAGGAATACGCGAAATCTTAAACAAAGTAATTTTACTAGAATATACCCCGGGCTCAACCGTAAACCCAATATTATAGCCCTGTTCAATCGCCATTTGAATAGCATTTTCAGTAAAACATCCTTCAGGATATGCAATACTGCTTATCGCCCCACCAAGCATCTCTTCTAAAAATTGCTTAGAAAACAATAATTCATTTTGCATTCTTTCATCTGGCTTTTGACTTAAAGGTAGATGTGACACAGTATGGGAACCAAAACTCATTCCTGCTGCAGACATCTCTTTAATTTCATTAGACGTCAATCGGTCTTTATTTCTATCAATCATTCCAGTAATCACAAAAAAGGCAGCTACACTATTATTCTCTTTTAATATTGGAAATGCGTTATCATAATTATCTTGATATGAATCATCAAAAGTAATCAATAGCGGTTTCGCAGGAAGCGCAGTTTCTTTTCCGATTAAATATGCCACAAAGGCGCGCAAAGAAATCGTTTCATAGCCATTTTTCTTTAGTTTAGTTAGATCATTGCGAAATCTTTCAGAAGTTATTGTTAAAGCATCAGCCTTATGACTAACGCGATGATACAATAAAACAGGAATTACTTTGCCGGAATCGGTAGCAAAAGCAATACTAGGCACCGAAATATAAAGTGCCACTAAAATTATAAGAAATACTCTAACATAATTTATATTCCAAAATTTCATCTTATCTCAGTTAGTTCCACCCAAGGCCTCATATGCTAGCAATATATTTTGAATAGCATTTTTTTCCTCCGCACTAATAACGCGATCTTTATAATATTTATCGCCCTCGACCCTCAAAATAGTTTTATTTGAAGCCGCAACAGCTTTTACAACTTTGCACTTATCCGCATCCAATAAAACATCCATAGATTCAACATATATCCCACCTAATGCCTCACGCTTTATATCACTACTGTTAGGAATAATTGCAAACGTTTGCTCATCGGCTTTAATTACATACCTTTTTATGTTAATCCAGTTGTCATTGCAAAACTGAATTCGAAATTTCAACTCAATATTACCCGTATTATATTTGCCGATATAAATATAAAAGTCAGTATCATTTCTATATTGTGTTGTTGAAGAAGCATGGTACCACGTAACATTCTTAGCCTCATCATACCTGGACCTCATCATACTAAGAGCAGCACTCTGTTTAGCTTTCTTAATTGCGGCCTCCTGGGCTTTAGCTTCTTCTTCCTGCCTAACAACAGTATCAATTTGGGTTAAAATAGCTTTTGCTTGAGCCGCCTCTGAAGAGTCAGGATACCTTTGTATTAAATCATTAAGAACTTGCTGCGCTTTACCATAATTTTTCCCTTTTAAAAATCCATCGGCTTCCTGATACATTTTAGCAACTGCTACTGTGTTTTGACCAGCAGATTGGTATAAGTTACTTTTTAATACAATGACGGCTATAATAATTAATCCACAGACTAAGCTCGCCAATACCATCCATCTAGTTTTCGAACGGAATCCTACAATTTTCCGCCAAAATGTTTTTTTCTCAGAAAAATCAGAACCTGCCATACTTGTATCTGCTAGGCTTGAATCAGATTCAGAAATTGGCGGTGATGTATCAATAGTTGTTGGTTGAGCTAATAATGGTGCCTCACAAGCCACACAATATTCAGATGTATCATCATTATCTTTTTCGCACTTCAAACACTTCATACTACGATTTCACTCCTGCCAAGTGTATATTCTTTATATTTTTCGACAATTATCGACCGTTTCCTCCCTTATTTTTATATAAATACAACATTTTTGCTTAATTGAAAAGCGAGATGCCATTTTGTAGAATCCACCCCTGTTTTAGTTATGGTCAGGGGTGCCGGCGGCGCGTTTTTATTATTTTTAGATTTGTCCAGCTCCAATAACAAATCTTTCAACGGCGCTCAGGTGGAAGACCACGTAACCTACCTCAAACACAAGGCTCACTTATATTCCAAAAATAAAAACACCAATAAGCCATTTAGATTAGGCTTTATTGGTGTTTTTATTTTTCTTTTTATAGTAGACTAAAACCAATTCCATAAGCTGTTAAATTACTTGCCAGTAATCTTTTTTCCTACTTCAACCGTAATATCTTGACCGCCATAAGATACTTCGCCTTTATCTAGAACTACTGCTAAACCTTTAGAATCAGCAACTTCCTTTATTGCCGCCACCACTTTATCACGGATAGGTGTAAATAGTTCCTGCTGTTTTTTGCTCAATTGTTGTTGCAACTGATTATGATAATTTTGTTTTTCCTGGTCGTTCAGGGAAGCCGATTTGGCCTCAAAATCCTTGTTAGCTTGATTAATTGCCGCTTGCATCGCCTTTTCTGCCGCATCTGCCTCTGGTTGCTGAGACATCAGCAATTGAAAATCAACAATTCCAATATTAACAGACGGAGCTGCAGCTACCTTACCACCTTGTGAAACTACAATACCAACTCCACCTATTAAGAAGAAAACTGCTATAACTATTGACACAATTTTAACTTGATTTTCCTTTAGTTTAAGCACCGTTTCACCTCTTTTCTCTGCATGTATTCCACTGCTATTATAACAACATTTAGTTTTATATTCAATAAACCGTTTTTCCAATTTGTGTATTTTACCTATATAACATCAAAAAACCATTCAAATTGTCTTCCCGGCTACCCATGCAATATTTTCCGTCCTTTAGCCACACCTTTAGCCAAGAAAAATCGCTGGTAAATTACTCTAAGAAAATAAGCGCGTACCATACTCTTGTAAAAAGACACCGAAGGGAGCTAATTCTCCCATCGGTGTCTTGACTATAGAGGAGCATTAAACAATATCAGTTAACAGCCTGTAAGACTCGAACTAAATTCGCTCTAAGTATCCCTCCTCCAAACACAATGCTCACTTGTAATACCAAATATATTTGTTAGATACTTTGCTCATTTATAATTATCTATATTGGTCAAACGACTCTTTTCTGCTTCATAATTTGTTATAAAAGCGCTATAAGCTTTTTGGACGTCATCATTAGCATTTGCCGCCTCTTTGTATTTTGGCTGTGCAACATAAAAAATTGTACTGTGTTCCATATTTGCCGCATCATTCATCATATCACAATAATTAATAGATTGTGTCAATACCTCATTAAACTGACGTTTCAAGGCTTCAGCTTCTCTAGGCGCTTTTATGCTACTCACCTGATTTCTTAATGAAACTCGGATTTTTTTTGCATCTCCAAGGGCGCTAAAGTAATCATCCCAATTATCTCCGCCCTTTCTTAGATTTTCAAGAGTACCTACAAAATCGGTTTTTGCATTGTTATACTTTTGAATTATAGCATCCATACTAGTAAAGAACTTATTCATAGCTGCTAAGCGATCCATTCTTTCTTTATTAACTCTACGTTTTTCTTCAACATAAACTGTTAGTTGATGCGGGAGCGCAACCATATTAGTGGATAACCTTACATTATCACTTGATATTTGAATTTGATTAGCCATTCCCTCGGCACCATCAATATTCCCCTTAATAGACACTAATAAACTATCAGTTTCTGCAGTTAATGGGTTAGTTAAAATCAGTGAAGCGTCTTTCAAAATAGAACTTTCAAGGCCCAATAAATTAATCATAATTTTATGCTGATCCCGATATTTTTCCGGACTCTTTTTCTCTGCAAAATCCTTTTCCAGCGTATCAATTTCTACTTTTTGCTCTTGTATTTGCTGACTTATTGAATCAATTTGCGTAGACTTTACAATATCCGGAGTAATGTTCGAAGTCAACACATCATTAGCACTTGAAATTTTACGTGATGCTTCATTAAACCTTGCCAAATAACGGCTTTCATTCACATAATTAAAATATATGTAAGAGCCTAATATTGATAACAAGCCTACTATAATAACACCAATAACAATATTCGCATAGCGATATGAGTAAGCCCATGCTTTAATTCTTTTGGCATAATTTAAAACCTGAGTCTTAGCTTGCTGAACAGCCTGAGGTTTAGACTGTAAAGCTATTGTAGCAGCTACACTTGTCTGTTCTGTCAAACTTGAGCCACACTTTTTGCAAAACAATGCATCTCTCTCATTTTCTTGTCCGCAATTTAAACAATTATATTCTTCTTGCAAATGAAGCTTAGTTCCACACCCAGGGCAATAAAATACATCATCTTCTTCAATTTTCCTCTGACATATTGAACATATCTTCCCCAATCATTACACCCTTTCATAATAAACTTTTATCCTTCCGCCATTCATTTTTTTGCTTAAAAAAGTTCCCCTTAACACATAATAATTCAAGTCACATTAAATATAATTTGAATCACACACTTTTTCGACAAAAAGCAATATTTCCCTTTATATTGGCAAATACATGAAGAAATTAAGAAGACTCCCACGTTTACAAGCGGGAGTCTTCTTTCAAAATGCTCTTAGCCTTATCTTCAGAAACCGGAGGATTGAAATAATATCCTTGAACTAAATCACACCCATAACTAGTAAGCTTTTTTAACTGATACTCAGTTTCGACCCCTTCGACAACCGTCTTAATTCCACTCCGGCGCGCCAATTCTAAAATAGGCTCGATAAGTTCTTTATCTGAATCGCCATCAGCTAGGTCGGCAACAAAAGATTTGTCAATCTTAATATAATCGATTGGCAGGTTTTTCAAGTGCTTCAATGAAGAATATCCTGTTCCAAAATCATCAAGATAAATTGCAACACCAAGTTGCCGGATCTTTTCTAGCTTATCGCGGTTGGATTCATATGATTCCATCAGCATACTTTCTGTTATCTCAAGACCTAGAAAGGATGCCGGAACTCCTTCTTCCTCAATAATCCTCTTTACTACTTGAACATAATCGTTCTGCAATAGTTCAAGTGCTGACACATTGACAGAAATACTTAAATCACAATAACCTTCCTTCCGGAGCAACGAAAGGAATTGACACGCCTCCCTTAACACCCAACGTCCTATAGGTACAATTAACCCGGTTTCTTCTGCCAACCCAATAAATTCCATTGGCAAAACAAATCCATACTCTCGACTATTCCATCGAATCAAGGCTTCAAAACCATAGATTTCTCCGGTTTTTGCATCAATCTGCGGTTGGTATAAAAGCCGGAATTCATTTTGGTCAAACGCTGACCGCAAACTCTGCTCCATCCGCATTCTTCTTTTGGTCACAGTATCAATAGCTCTATCAAAAAAAGCACACTGATTTTTCCCCTGAGCCTTTGCCCGAAACAGCGCTAAGTCGGCACATTTTAATACCTCATCGGCGGTGCTAACCTCGTCTGGAAACATAAATACACCGCTACTAGCAGTAAGATAGATTAATTTTCCGGACAAAACAATTGGTTTGGCAAATAGTTGTATTACTTGATTAACATAGCCTTCAGCCTCACCTCGGTCAGATACTTGCTCGAAAAGAAGAACAAATTCGTCGCCGCCTGTACGCACAGCAAATGCACCATTATTAGCAACCTTAGAAAGCTTTTGCCCGACATAACATAAAACCTTATCACCAAAGCCATGGCCATAAGTATCATTAATAACTTTGAAATTATCAAGGTCAATTGAAATCAGCATGCCGGTGCAGCTTGATACTAAACAATGCTCAATCGTCTTCTGCAATTTATCATCAAACGCAGCTCGGTTGAAAAGTCCAGTCAGAAAATCATGATAAGCTAAATAGCTAATCGTTTCTTCATTCTTTTTTCGATCAGTTATATCGGTATGAGAACCAGCAACACGAATAATACGCCCGCAAGCATTATATAAACTTTTACTCCGAACAAGAACCCATTTAATGCCCCGCGGAGTTATCACCCGATGTTCACAAGTAAACTCAGTATTGCAAGTCTTCACCATCTCTTCGGCCATCTGCATGATCATCGCCCTATCCTCCGGATAGATAAACCGATTACGGTATTCCGCTATCGTCATAACCCTGTTCGGATAAAAACCAAAAATTTCAGCTGACCGATCTGACAGATATAATTCATCTTTCAGCGCATCCCAGTCCCAAATGCCGTCTCTAGATCCTTCTACCGCTAATTTATACCTTTCTTCACTTCTCATAAAAGCGTCACGGGCCGTTTCCAATTCTTCAAACTGAGCCCTGAGTTCTTCCTCCGTAGCCGACAGCTCACTAAACAAAGAAACCAATTCTTCATTTTTGCGTTTAAGTTCATCATTTTTGGCATATTCCGCCGTAATATCGGTATGCGATCCGGCCATGCGGACAGGCTTTCCCGCTTCGTCGCAAACAAGCTTTGACTTAACCAGCACCAAAACTCCAGGTACCGTCTTAACACGGTGCACACAGGTAAAATATGGCGTTTCCCCAAACGCATACGTCCCTCGGACTTCATTAAACTTATCCATATCCTCAGGAACAACAACTGCATCCATAAACTCCTGCATTGTCCAATATTCCCGAGGTTCTAACTTCATGATTTCCCTGCTCCGCTCTGACAGATAAAGCCGGTCATTTATAAAATCATGATCCCATATTCCGTCATTAGCTCCTTCAATAGCTAATCTATAGCGATCCTCGCTTTTTGCCAGCGCCTCTTTCGTTGTTAATAACTCTTCATACTGCGCCCGCATTTCCTCTTCCGAAGCGGCAACTTGCTGGTATAAAGCAGTTACTTCATGATTCAAAGTATTAAGCTGTACATTTTTATCCCGCAACTGAATTTCCATCTCTTTGGATACCGTAATGTCAGTTACTGAACCAACAACCCTTACAGGTTGCCCATTCGTGTCACATTGTCGTCTTCCCCGTATATAGAGCCAGCACACTCCAGTTGGCTTATCCCACCGAAATACAAAAAAGAAAAAGGGAGTCCGCCCTTCCAAATGAGCCTGAGCAGCAGCATACATTTTTGGCAACTCTTTACTAGGAATAACTTGTCTTGTAAACTCATCCAAAGTCAACTTTTGTCCCGGAGCAATTCCGGTAAGCTCGGCCAGCCTTTCAGAGTAAAAAACTTCATCCTTATTAAAATCGTAATCCCAAAATCCATCGCTTGCCGCTTCCAAAGCCAACCTATAACGTTCTTCACTTTTCGCCAATGCTTCTTCCGATCGTTTGCGTAACAACAATTCTTCCTCGTAAGCCGCAAATAATTGTGCATTATATAAAGCAATTGAGGCAAGAGCTCCAAATTGAGTGAGCAGACTAACCTCATCCTGACTGATTTTGCGTTCGGCATCGAGCGATACCAAACCAAACGATCCAATTACTTTATCTTCTGCCTTAAGCGGTACTTGTACCATACAATGCATTTGATCGCAATGTGGCTCAGTAAAACGCTGTTCCCAACTGCTATAGTCATCAATAATTATAGCTTCACCAGTCCGACGAACTATCTCGCCTAAACCTACATTACCATTTCGTTCCTTGCCAACATCTTGGGCCACAATTCCCATTGCGACTTTGGTGACAGCAACCTTTCTATTTTCATCATAAAGCTCAATCCAGCCGTGAGAAATATCCAATAATTGAGTAGCACTGGAAACAATCTGTTTAAGAACATCATCAATACTCTGGCGTTGCATTAGACTTCGAACAATACCATTCAGTGATGCATGTACTGTTTCTATACAAATGGCGTCATAATTTGATTTTAGAATATTACGATATCTATCTTTACACTTTGAGCTTGGTTCAGTATTATCATACTGCCGCATTGAACGTCCTCCTTACATTATATTACTTCAGCCAATGCCGACAGAATTGTTCCATTAAAAACGATTGTTTTAGTTTCCACTCTTTACTGCACATTCTCATCCCTGCAGAATTAAGGCTTTGGCCAAACGTCCGTTTTGCCAAAGCCTCTTTACGCATAGAAATAACCCTCTCACTACCACCATTAAATATCAATTAATTTGGTCATGGCGGAAACTCACCATCGCCTTATATAGTCTTTGCAAACTTCACGCTATTTCTTTTTAACTTATTAATAGATAAATTTCGACAATATATAAAAATTCCCTTTGTATTCTTTTATTATTTTTTATAAACTTCATGTAGATTTCTAAAAACATTTTTAAGTCCAATAAAATTTTATTTACTCAATCTGTTTTTGATTGTCATAACTAAAAAGACTTCGGCCCAACAATCGTTTTGCCAAAGCCTTTTTATCTTTCGATTGCCTCAGAAATAAAACTCCATCTGCCCACGATATACTCTAATATCCGTCAAACCAGTAGTTGCATCTTTACCATTCATCAACCAGACAGTAAGCTTGGTATTTTTCATTGGAACATAATCAAAGCCAACCCGTATTCCCTTAAAATCTATGTCTAGAATGCGGTCTTCGAGATCTTGGTCAGTATAAAAAACTGCATTAGTCTTTACTTTTCGATAGGATGCAAATATATCGTTTGATCCTACAATCTCGGAGTTAGCCACTTTGTATTGTAATTGAGCAAAATACGCTTTATTATCAGTATTCTTGTTGGATTTGGTCTCTGCCGCAGTAAAATGTAAATCGTTAACTACCGGGGCATCAACCCCAACGCTGCTATATCTACTTTTAACACCGTCAATTTCAGTTGTTTGGTAGCCAGCTTTTACATTGGCATTTTTGCCTGCTGCCCAATTAAAATCCAGCCCATTAAATTTATTATTATCATCAGTCCTGCCAGTACTAAGCGTTGTTTTCACCATGTGACCAACCGCAGCTTCTCCGCCGGTAATCTTAGTGTCAAACGCTAAACCATATACCGGTTTATAGCTATATTTACCGATCTTAACATTAACCCCCATAACCGGTCCCGCTACATATAGCTGTTCCATTTGCGAATTAACTGCTGAATTTACTCCCCAGCTTGATTTATCTGTTAATGCATTCATGCCAGCTGAATCGCCGTCACCTGGCCTATCGAGCTGTCGTTGCCATTCGCCTTCCGTCTTAACTATCCAAGCGTCGTCGATTTTATATGTAATTGTAAAATTAATGTTAAAGTGAATATCATCATATTTAGAACCATTAGACTGTTGATCATCACGAATCCGGTTAACACCAGAAAGTTGAACTGTACTGGTTTTTTCTTCTAGAGAATTTATTCTTACCCCCAGTGTTTCAAGTTCTGCTTGGTATTCGGTAGCCAACCTATTAATCAACGCTTTTTGTTCGGCGGTAGCTTTATCTTCTTTAGTGATTGCTTTAGCAACGGCCACCGCAAATTCATAGCGCGTAAGAGTTTCATCACCATTAAACCGAGCCTGGGCATCACTATCGAGAATACCGTCAGCGGCAAGTTTTTTAACTGCACTATACGCCCAATGGTTAGCAGGTACATCTGTCGCCGCAGCAGCAAAGCCAGTGCATCCCACAACTATGATTAGCGCCAGAATCGCAACTAAGTTTTTTTTCATAGTTATTTCTCCTTTTCCCAGCAAAATTCAAAGCCATACTTTATACTCTAATTCTCTAATTTTTCTACATAAAGTACTGAATCTGGGCCCTATACCACTTTTGCTTCCAGTTGTCGCCGGCGGTAGTTGCTTTCATATCATCATAGCGGAAAGTAAGTATTGTCTTGGCCATCACCACAAAATTGTATCCTATCTCAATGCCTGTTACACCGTGGCTATTGTCATATAATCCCCATTTAGGCACAAGGTTGGCATTGATATCGGTCCGCCCTCTAGCCAGCCACCAGTAAGAATCACCTACTTTCATCATATCCGGGCCACGTCCAGGGGGACTAATCTGAACCATATAGGCCAAATTATCGGTTGGAAAGGTGGATTTAACATAACCCAAAGTCAACATCAGCTTGTCCGATAGTTTTTTCTCAACACCGCCTTCAAAATAATTACGACCGGTTATGCTGTCATCGCCAGTATATACACGGTGACAGTCTACTTTCACTGCTGTGGTTTTGTTAGCCTGGTAAGAAGTAACAATGCTCATATAGCGCGGACTATTTACCTCCAACAAATCTGTAGAATGATGCGAACCAACATATTGATCAACCGTACCGAAGTTTAAAGATATTTTATTCTTGCCGCCAAAAGCAATTTGCGCCCCTGTTGCAATGTCGCTAAACACTAAGCATTCAGCAGAGTCTAGCAAATATCTGCCGACTGTAACAGTAGTCGCCCCAACTTTCCCGGATACATTCAATATTTTTACTTGATCATGGGCTGAACTAAATAACGCGTCTGATCGCCAAAAATCCCGTTGCCATTCTATTTGATGCCAAAACATCCAATTATCATTGATCTTATAAAAGGTGTCAAACGGAATATCGATGGTTTGATCCCTGTTAGTCCCGGTGGTTCCCCCATATTGCTGCAAATGACCATTGACAGTAGCATTTTTAGTTTTTAAATAGTCATAGCGATAAAAAATCGAGGGAACAATCATAACTTTGTCAACTTTTTTTTCTAATGCCAGCACATGTACACCAAGATTATTCAGTTCGGCGGCAAATTCAATCTCCAGCTTATGAATAAATAATTTATCCTCAGCTGTACCGCGTTCGATTCTTGGCATTGCATTAGCAACCATAACTGCCATTTCATAACGTGTAATCACTTTGTTCCCTTGATAACTATGTTCGCCAGAACTTTGGAGAATGCCGTCACTTTCGAGCTTTTCAATGGCTTCATACGCCCAGTGGTTTGCCGGAACATCATCAAATGCATTTATAGCGGCAAATCCTGTCCCGCCAAACGCCAGCATAAAAGCCAGCACCAAGCTAATTACTACCCACATCTTCATGAGCTTTCCTCCCAAGTTTTAGTTGTGCAGCAATTTAGGCTAAAAATAAAATTCCATCTGACCCCGGTATATCTTGATATCGTTTCTGCTTGTTATATCCTTTCCGTCCATACACCACAAAGTAAATTTGGTATTTTTCCTGGGAATATAGTCAAAGCCAAAGCGAACCCCTTTGAAATTTATGTCCAGGATACGATCTTCGAGATCCTTGGTGGTATAGTAAACTGCATTGGCCGGAATTTTTTTATAGTCCACAAAAATATCGCCGGAACCTACTATTTTAGGATCGGCAGCTTTATATTGCAGTTCTGAGCAGTAGGCCTTATTATCGGTACTATTATTTGATTTTGCCAGCGCCGCAATAATAAGGAAATCGCCAGCTTTGGTGTCAATGCCCATACTGCGGTAGTTGGTTTGGATACCATCAATATCGATGGTCTGATAGCCTACTTTTATACTTGCCGTTTTATTAGCCGACCAGGAAACTTCTATTCCGCTAAAGCCGTTTTTATCGTAAGTATTGGCCGCACTCAGCGTGGTTTTTACTGTATCCCCGAAAGTAAACTGTCCCCCAACGACACTGGTATTCATCGTCAAACCATACACCGGTTTATATTTGAATTGACCAAAATCCGCCGTTGTACCCGCTAACGGCCCGGTAATATACATCTGTTCCATTTGCGAATCTACCCCCGAATTAGTCTCGGGATCCAGCGCATTCCACCCGGCAGTATTACCAAGGCTAGGATCTGCAAATGATCTTTGCCATTCATTTTCAAATTTCAAAGTCCAACCGCTGGCAAATTTATAAGCATAGTTAATATCAATATTGATGTGTCTATCATCATAAAGCGTTCCGCATGACTGTTGATCAAACCGTACTCGAGCCGTACCGGAAATTTGAATGGCATCGGTTCTATTTTCCAAAGCACTGACGCGAATACCCAACCCCTTTAATTCAGCTTGGTACTCAACAGCTAGTTTCTCGAGTAATATTTTGTCTTCGGCACTAGCTTTATCCTTTTTGGCCATTGCCCTGGCAACAAACACTGCAAATTCAAACCGAGTTAGTGGTTCATCACCACAAAACCGTCCGCTGCCATAACCATCGACGATGCCGTCATCAGCTAATTTTTTGACAGCGTCATACGCCCAATGATTGAGAGGCACGTCGCCCGGAGTTCCTGCCGCCGCCACGACTATCCCGGTAAATCCCCATACAAGTATCAGCACTAAAATTGTCGCCACATTTTTTTTCATTTTTATCTCCCCTTAGACTTTTTGTTTGGCGAAATCTAAGTAAGTTTTTACTAGATTCAACAATAAGAAAGCTCATCGTTGCAGCCTCGCTTTTATCGACGTTTTTACAAACCGCCATACTAAGCGGAAGGCTTCACAACAATGAGCTACTCTCCCTTACCATAGCGGAATATGGAAGAATTAAGAGTTATATTGTAAATGGCTGAAACAACCTCAATACCTTGAATGGCCTTCTACCATTTTTCACGCTTTCATCTGTGCATATTTTGCAGCTTCTTCTCCAACCATATAGCCGGAATTAAAGCACCAACTTAACGATGCCGCCCCAGGTGCATAATTCTGGGTAATCCAACCGCTGGCAAGATCACCGACGGCATATAACCCGCGAATAACATTACCGTTGGTATTGATTACTTCTAGCCTTTCGTTGATTTTCAGACCACCGTGCGTAGTATCATAAAAGCGCTGGCCGAGAACGGCATAGAACGGAGCCTTAACAATCGGCCGGAGAAACTCCTTATTTTTTATAAAGTCAGCATCGTATCCGGTTTCACAAAACGAATTGTAGCGTTCAACCGTTGCAGTTAATGTTTTTGCGTTTACGCCAATAGCCGCGGCCAATTCTTCAAGCGTATCCGCAATAAATACCCGCCGGCCATCATTTTCTTGTTCAAGATCTTCTTTGAGGCTAAGCATATATTCAATTTCATGTTTAGACCGGGGATCTTCTTTAAATTTCTCAATAATATAGTCACGAGTTACACCATCATAAATACCATAGACAATAGTTCCAGGTTGCTTGCCCATGGCATAGAAACCTCTGAAGCTCACAGTCTCGTCAACGAATCTTTCGCCGTTTTTATTAATCCAAATGCTCTCCGGCCGGATTAAGGAATTGTGAACACTAAATGCCCACGGATGATGGCACGGACCGCCTAATTGAATGCCGTTATACTCGCCGGTTTGCGCACCAATGGCTCGTGCCATTGTAATTCCGTCACCAGTCGAATGACCCAAACACAATCTGGCTACGTCGCCATCAATATTAAAAAATTCAGGAAAAAACTCTTTAAGCATTTCTTTATTCGCACCAAAGCCACCAGAAGCAATTACCACTGCTTTAGCCTTAATATGAATTTCTTTTTCAAGGCTGGTTGCCACCACACCAGTCACATTACCGGCATCATCAGTAAGTAGTCTGTTGGCTTTTGTTTTTAACAGCAGTTCAATACCCAACTTATCAAATTCCTTAACCATTGTTTCAACAACACTGCTGCCAACAAAGCCAGGTCCATGCGATGGATCTTTGCCATTATGCGGGCTCTGCCGCTTAGGCATTAACATCATCGGCGTCGGGTGATTATTATCCATTTTGAAAGTCATTCCCTTTGCAACCAACCAATCAACAAGCGTACCGGAATTATTGATATAGCGGCGGACAATTTTGGGATCGGCGGCCCATTCCATGAAATCCATTGACGATTTAAAAACTTCATCAGAACGGTCTTCAAGTCCAGCCTCGCGCTGCATTTTTGCATTAGTTGCAAACATCCCGACTGCCATCCAAGCATTACCGCCGGCTCGACCGGTTTTTTCCAAGACAATTACCTTTCTGGCTCCGCACTCGACGGCTCTAACCGCCGCCACGGTCCCAGATCCGCCGCCGCCAATTATCACTACATCACAGTCGCGCCATTCTATTTCAGTTTTTTCACCAAAATTCACTTCTTCATAAAATTGATTATCCAAGCTTTCTAATTTAGACATAATGGTTTCTCCTTAATTTTTATTTTAGTAATTACAGCAATTTATAAGCGCATCTATGGAATCATTGAACTTCCGCCTGGTTTTTTCGCGCATTCAACTCAGCGATAATCTGAGGATACTCTTTTTCCAGTTTGTAAAAGTAGAGGATTATAGCCTGCAAGGCGGCAGAAATCAGCGGTATATATATAAACGAAGCTTTTATCATAGCGATAGCCGATTCCGGCTGGACTGCCCCTTCAACACTAATATAGCCGCCAATTGCCAACAACAATCCAAAGAAAGCAGCCTGAACTGCTTGACCAAATTTCTGAATCATGTTAAACACACTATAGGAAAAACCAACGGTTCTGACCCCCGTCTTCCATTCCCCGTATTCAACCGTATCGGCAATCATTGAGTTTTGGGTTGAAGTCATCGCGGCTTGGGCAAATGATGAAAGTGCAAGGCCAAGATACAGAACCGAACTACCGGGAATAGCAACAATTGCCAGATAGGAAACCACGGTGAGCAGCGCTCCACCTAGCGAAACATTCCGTTTGCCATACTTCTTAATAACAATTGGAGATAGCACTAATCCAACAATTGTAGGCGCCATTGTTAAGGCAAACATGTAGCCTAAAACGCCCATATCCATTACGACATATTTAGTGTAGTAAACTAACGCAACCATCCCGGTATTCATCGATACAAGAAATGTTCTAGCCACCAACATAAGCCAATATTTGTTTTTTAGCAGGCAGGTAAGCTCGCCCTTGAAATTGGTGAAATTAATTTTCTCCTTAGCTGGCGCTTTTACCCGTTCTTGGGTCCCTGCAAACGCAATCAGGTGGAATATAAGAATAACCAAGCTCAAAATAGCAAAGGTACCAAACCAACCGTTTTTACCACCGCCAAAGGCCTCGACCATCGGATTAATTACGAACCCGATTACTAACATAAATCCCATAATAACAATCCCTGAAGATATTTCTAATTTGGAACGTTCAAATTGGATTGATGTTGCCATAGCTAAAAAAGCATTCTGCGGAATCATATACATCGTGAAGCAAATTACAGTAGCAAAATTATAAGTAAAAAAAGCGTAAACAACTTTGGCAGTTTCGCTGCTGAAATTAGGCATCGTAAAAAGAAGCATCAAGCCAAGTGAAAACGGAATCGCTGACCATAAGAACCAGGGACGTACTTTACCCCATCTAGAATGTGTCCGGTCAATAACTGCCCCCATGGTAAAGTCAGCAAAGAAGTCAAAAATTCTCCCAACCATAAGAATTAGTCCGACAGCCGCCGCCCCAATCCCGGCAATATCAGTAAAGAAAAAAGTAGAAAATGAACTTACTGCGAATTGGGTTACGCCAGATGCGCCGCAACCTAATCCATAAGAAATCATTTCTTTTGGTGATACTTTTTCTGTAAGCGCAGTATCATTTTGCCCAATTGCACTTTTGGCTGTTGCTAGAGTTGGTTGACTGCTCACAACAATCATCCTTTCTTATTCACACTACAGACATCGCGATTGCCTGTATACAGGTTCTATCGGCCGATTAAGGATAAACTAGCCAAGAAAATTCATAATAATTATTCAATACAAAATTAAATGATTATTATGAATTTAATTATAGTAAAAATAGAATATTTTAGCTTTATCCAAAATGGCAAAACTTGACATCGTATTTTGTCTGAAATAGATAATTGACTAAAATAAAAAAACTGCAAACTCCTTTTCTTGTGAAATTTGCAGTAATAAACTTTATTGTTTTTCACGCTGCTTTTTTGTATCCGAATCAGGCGGAAAAGTTTTTAAAAAGCGGAGAATTTTAAGGGTATGATAAAGTGAAAATGCTATTTCCTCGTCGGCGAGATTAACCCCCAGTATTTCAGATATTTGCGAAAGGCGATATTTGATGGTATTCAAATGAACATGAAGTTCCTTAGACGTTTTAATCTTATTACTGCCATTTTTTAGATACGTATATAAAGTAACGACAAGTTCTCCATCGATATCCGCATCATGTTCAAGCAAATTAAAAATACTTGAATGGCAAAAAGACATTAAGTTGTCGAAGGTAGAACTTAGTTCCATCATATGATAAACACTGTAGCCTTCATAGGTATAAAAATACTTGTCAGGATCAATGCAGCATCCTATTTCAACTGCTTTGCGCGCTTGGAAATACCGGGCCCGAATATCTATAATCGAAAAGAACGCATTACTAACCCCCACTTGCAGTCCATTTGCCATTAATATTGGAATCACCGACGCAAAATCAGCTTGAAAATCGTTAATATGTTGATCGGTACTATATAAAAGAATAATACTATTTTCATAACTAAACCCTTTCGCACCAATTAATTGATAGGTTAACAACTCTATCAATTTCTGCATAGAAACACCGCTTATTTCGGGCCGATCTTGAATCTGGATAGTCAATACATACAAGAATTTCTTAAACTTTAATTGTAGCGCCTCCATACTCGTAGCAATGGCCTTGCAATTTACCACGCTAGAATCAAGTAGTGTTTTAAGAAACGCCTCCGCCTTACCTGTTTCGTTCTCTCTGATATTGGCTATATGTATTCTTAACAGCTCACTAGCCAGAAAATTACCAAGTACCGTCACTGCCTCACGGTCATAATCGGAAAGCGGCTTTAATATCGTCATAACTTGAAGGTATCCCTCAATTCGTCCCCCAGCAATAAGCGGCTTACACACTCCAGGATAACCATCGCTGTAGTTATCCTTTAAAGCTTTTGCTGAATCACGGAATATTTCATTATACTCTTGCTGAATTTCCTCAATAGTTACAATAGAATCAACATTATATTCATTGGCACTTAAATTAATCCCCAGTACATCTTTAATGCTTTCTAACTTTGTATAACCGATTAAATTCTGCTGAGAATCAACAACAATAATCGGATTACCAAAAAAAGCAAACCCTACTTCAATCATCTGATTAAAATCATTACACTCCAGTAGCGATTTTGCAAATTCTGATAATTTAGAAGAACGCAAACCCAATTCATACATAATATCAGCGAGATTTAGCATTACTTTGCTAATATCGTCGCTGCGGACAACAACAACCACTTTTCCAGGAAAAAGGCTTTGATCAATCAACAAAGACTGCTCGGCAATACACAAAATAGGAGCAGAAAAATCTATTGTACCCATCTTTTTCAATCTCACAGGTGTAGCAACATATAAAACATCAGGTAAGATTACTTCTGCCATATCGGCTGGCAACCGTTTTATCTGCAAAATATCGCGCGATATATTACCATAAACCTGAACACTAAATTCCTTTTCTAATTCACCTACAAGAAACTCCATATTAAACCGCATAGCACTCCCGCTCCCCTTCACGATACAAATAACAACTAAAATATATAAATTAATCCCACGCTTTGCTCCGCTCCTGTACCAAATAACAATATTGTACACTAAAAAGCCTCACCCCTGCATATGCAAAGGTTGAGGCTCTAAAAGAAATCAACGCCAAATATTAACATCCTTATTTAATTATCGCTTTAAAATGCCGGTATTACAGCACCTTTATACTTTTCCGCGATGAATTTCTTCACTTCATCCGTCTGTAACGCATTTTTCAGGGCAACAACAGCTGCTTCATTCACCCGACTGCTTTTAGTTACAAGAATATTTGCATAAGGTGAATCTTTCCCTTCTCTAAACAGCGCGGAATTTGCATCAATTCCGGCTTCCAATATTTTATTAGTGTTAGTAATGTAGCCGTCCAAATCTTCTCCCTAATCCAGGCATCTGTCCCGGCAAACCCGTACGGCTGTGGCGCTTTCACCTCCGGCACACCGAATTCCTGTTCCAAACCTGCTGCCAAATACGATGCCAGCGTATAACAAAAGCCGACGGTAGCCGCCGCTTCGGAGAGCTGTTCCAATTCTCCCACAGTCGCCAAATCCACGACATAATTTACACGCAGCCCTAATTCCTTTAACATTGGCGTAAATACATCCGTCCCCCACAGGGCAATCACATTCACCAAGTCTTCCTGTTTTTTCTTAGGTTTCTTCCTGACAATCTGCCGCATAATACCATGCTGGGTAGCATCAAACCCGGTACTCCAATGCTTTGATTTAAACCCTTCTGGGTGCAGCGGAACAACCGGAATCCCAATTTCCTGTTCTACCTTTTTGGCCACACTCTCAACATCATCGCCGATAATACCGGTTGCGCAGGAAGTGGCGATAAAAATAGCCTTGGGATGATGACGCTCCCAAGCGTCACGTATGGATTGTTCTAATTTTTCAACCCCCCCCGAAAATCATATCTTGTTCTTGAAGATTAGTACTAATCAGGTGCAAGTTTTCCACAGGCAGCTTCCGCAGGGCTAATCCATTGCGGTAAATAGAATTATAAATTACCTGCCCGGCACCGCAGCCAATGGGCGAATGCTGGATAAGAACCGCTTCTCTGACATTGCCGGCTTGGCATTCCACCATCTGCTCACTGCAAACAGACCCTTGCGTAAAAGAGCTTGAAAGCTCGCAAAGCCTTCGTCCCCCGCACCCCGCTCCACAACCGCCCCGCGCATACGCCGACTCTTTCGACAAATCAGCTGCCGCACCATCCCAGGCAATAATCGTTCCCAGCCGCTGTTCGCGGCTTTCAACCACCGCCGTATTCAAATTAATTGCCATTCTCTCGCCCCCAACTCTAAAGTATTGATCGCTAAAAAGCTAATATAAGTTGTTATAGCTGTTGATGAAATAAAAAAAGGCTAAGCTCTTCCCACAGGAAGTTCTTAGCCTTCAGATAAATTCTCTGATCAGCACTATATTCATTTTTTAAATAGTACCACACTGAATTGCGCACGTCAAGCCTAAACTGCCCCCACTTATAAAAGCAATCCCCCCGGTCGCCCTTCGCTAAAGGCTTAATATTCAAAGACTTCTGACAGGTAGCGCATATGATTATATCAAGCCGTTGGAGGAAAAAGGCTCAAATCTAACTTGACAGATAGTTGTATTGAGTATATGCTATATAATAATTTATATGTATAAATTATTATATAGCATATACTCTTATTTCTTAAGGATCATGCTGTACATGGTAAGCAAAGTTGTATTCTAAAAAAACGATTAATTGAAGGGAGAAATAATATGCTAAACAATTTAATAAACGATATTTTCATTTTTGTAAAAGAAGCCAGTCTGGCAAATCTAGCTTGGTTTTCGGTCATTGCATATGCCATTCATTATGCTGAAGAAGGTCCCGGACTTGTGGCATGGTTCACAAGAAAAAACAATCCAATGATTTTCATGGGTAAAAAAGTGACATATACTCAAAAAAAACTCAGAACAGAGAATGCCCTATTGTTTTCCATAACTGTACTTTGCGTAATATTCATCAATAAATATCCTGATAATTGGTTTTTACAAGCCCTCATACTGGGACAGGGAATTGGCTTTGTTACAAATTCTATTTACCATGCTATTCCCACTTTAAAAGAAAAGGTATATTCACCTGGTGTCGTAACGGCAAGTTCACTCTTTCCGCTGGCACTTATTCTGTATCTCTACAAAGCTGCTCAATTCGAGCTATTGACCTTGCCTATTGTATTAACGGCGTTCGTTATGGGAAATTTACTCCTCCCTGTGGCGATAGTCATCACACATAATGTTATTTTGAAAAATAATTATTAAATCCAGAAAGAAGGTGTTCCATTATGAAAGTTACAATCATTCACGGAAGCCCCAAAGGAATTAACAGTCGAACAAAACAGTATATGGATTATATAAAAAAGCATATAAATGACCTTCTTTATACTGAATTCTATATTGGAAGGGATATAAAAATAATCGAGAAAGACAATACATATTTTGCAGAAATCATTGAGTCAATCAAAAACAGTGATATCGTCATATGGGCATTTCCTGTATACTACTATTTAGTTCCTTCGCAGTTGAAAAGGTTTATTGAACTGATTTATGAAACCAATAGTCTGTTTGCGTTTAAAGGAAAATATTCAACATCAATATCAACATCAGCCAATTTCTTCGATCATACGGCACATAATTATATTCATGCTGTATGCAACGATATGGACATGAACTATATCGAAGGATTTTCAGCCGAAATGTCGGATTTATTTAATGACCAAAAAAGAAGAAACCTTTTGGACTTTGCACATTATTTTTTTGCCATGTCTGAAGCAAAACGCCCGGTTGCAAAAGTATTTGCTGCATTGCCAATGAACAGCATACAATATCTGCCCGAACAGAAAACCGGTACAAAAATACAGCTTAACAAGATGATTATCCTGTTGACTGATGCAACGCCGCAGGATATCAATCTAAATAATATGATCAACACATTTACCGGCTACTTCAATGATTCCATTGAGGTATTGAATCTCCGGTCGCTCAATATAAAAGGTGGATGCCTGGGTTGTTGTAACTGCTTTAAAAATGGCAAATGTATTTATAAGGATGATTATGAAAAGCTGTTTTATGAAAAAATTAACCAGGCAGATGTTCTGATATTTGCCGGAGCCATGAAGGACCGGTATTTAAGTTCAACATGGAAGACTTATTTTGACCGGAACTTCTTTAACGGCCATAGGCCGGTGTTGCAGAATAAGTATCTGGGATTTATTATATCTGGATCTTTGAAATACAATTCCAATTTAAGGCAAATACTTCAAGGAATCTGTCAGATATGGAAAACACCAATGCTTGATATTGTGACCGATGAATATGACAGCAATCATGAGATAACACGCCAAATCGAAGAATTCGCGCATATTCTTTCAAATAGGTTGGAAACTGATTGGGAAAGAAGCAGGAATTTTCTTGGTGTCGGAGGGTATAAGATTTTCAGGGATTTCGTTTATATCCTGAAATATTTCATGAAAGCGGATCATCAATATTATAAGGCAAATGGGTATTATGATTTCCCACAAAAAAAGATTAAAGACAGGATGGTTCAGTTTATAATAAATTTGGTAATAGGCATTTCGTCTCTTAAGAAAAAAACGACTATCAATTTCGAGGATAACTTGTTGACATCGTATAAAAACATAGTAAAAAACAAATAGTTCAATAGACTCCCATTAGAATTTGCTATAATATATAGGCATTATGAAAAAGAAGGGATAAGACCATGTCGCTTAAATATATATTATTGGGTTTTCTTAATATTAAAAATATGACTGGTTATGAGCTGAAGCACTTCTTTGATGATTCGGTCAATAATTTTTGGAATGCCAATCTAAGTCAGATATACCCGACTCTAAACGAAATGAAAGAAAAAGGATATCTTGAAATGGATATTCAAATCAATGATAACAGCCCCAATAGTAAGATTTACCGTATTACTGAAAAAGGCCAGATGGTATTGACCGAATGGATGGAACAATCCACGCCTTTACCGCAAATAAAGAAACTCTTTCTTGCCAAGTTGTTGATTGGTGCCAAATTCAAAAAAAGTTTCATCGTCAGGCAATTAGAAGAACAGCTTGCACTCCATGAATCCATGCTTGAAGCCCTGAAAGAAAAACTTAAAAATCCACCCAAAAACATAACTGATAATACTGATAATAAAGAAGCCAGGAAACATGAGTTCTTCCGTCAATTGATTATAGATGCCGGAATAAAAGAAGAAATAGCTTCTATCGAGTGGTGTAAAGAAACTATTGATAAGATAAACCAAATGAATTATGCTGATTGATGGTCAATAGAAGCTACTCAATCATTTGTCACCAGGAACGACACTCAGATATATTGGAACCACAAAGGATGAGTCAGATGAACTCCTCTCTTTACCGCCTCGTGATGTAGAAATGAAACAAATTATCTAGAAATTTGTATCTTATTTGATTACAAACAGCAATATAATTGTAAGCTTATCGTAACAATTACCCGGTACAATAGAACCATAGCAAGTGATACACATTATAAAAACTGCACCAACCTAAACCTTAATCAACTAATTATTTTAAAGGGGGTTTTGACTTTGAAGAAGGTACTATTAATGACTTTGACGCTGTCTGTTCTGACATTCGCAGTTTCGGCAACGGCGAGTGCTAACCCAGCAAGTCAGCCAAAATTAACACCAATGGGCATTAACGTGGTATTAGATCTGCCTACTCCGCCACCACCGCCACATCGCCACCACCCAGCTCCTCCTCCTCCGCCTCCCGAAGACTAATAAATTGCAAATATACCACCTAAATATTATTTTAAGCCAGGAGCATCTCGCTCCTGGCTTTTTTATGTGTTGCCAACCGAACAAATAAGAACTTTCAACTCTATTTCACATTTAGTCCCTTAATCCATTCATCCGTAGAAATTACTTTAGAGAACCTCATAGCTTGCGTTACAAGAATTGCCTTGTGAAGTTCCTCCGCTGTTATTTTCCCGGCACTATTTGCTACATCTAAAGTGCCTGTAGCATCAGACAAAAACTCTACTGAAAATCCAAGATGAACCGCCTGTCTTGCAGTCGTATCGCAGCACATCTGCGTCATGTACCCACATATAACGATTGTATCTATCCCCATTTCCCTTAATAAATCTTCAAGGTGGGTGTCTGTAAAGCTTCCTGGTAGGTTTTTATCAATAATACATAAATGTTTTTTTCTCAGCAGCTTCTCATGAATGTCCCATTCCTTACTGCCTTTTACAAAAGCAGCAGCATCTTTCTGCACTGCGCCATGTCTGATAAGAATCACCGCGATATCATTTTGTTTTGCAGCATCCACAGCCTTCAGGATTTTATCAAAACTCCCATCAGGATAAGTAACCGGCATTTTTCCTGTAAAGTATTCATTTTGCACGTCAATTACGAGCAACGCTCTTTTCATTCGCATTCCCTCCGATATCTCTCAACTGATTATTGTGTTTTTCGCTAAAGTCCTTTGTTATAATAATTATACAGACATCTGTAATTTTACCGAGAAAGTACTCAGCCTTTTTCGGTTTCATCAAGAAAGGATTTAACGAAAAATGCTTGACAATACTGATTGGGAAATTCTAAAACTATTAAAAGCAAACTGCAAAATGCAATTTAGAGATATCGGGGAAGCTGTTCATCTAACCGGGCAGGCAGTCTCGAACAGGATTTCAAGAATGGAAGATTTAGGCATTATAAAGGGTTACTCAGTTTTGCTTGATGAAAGACTACTTGGCAAATCAATAACGGCATACATAACCATCTTCATGAAAACAACCGATCATGGAACCTTTCATGTATTCCTAAATGATAATGAATCTGTTGTAGAAGCGAGCCGGATCAGCGGAGAAGGATGTTACCTCCTAAAAGTCCAGGTTGATTCCCATGATGATTTGAACCATTTTTTAGATTCCGTTTTGAAATATGGAAATTACCGCGTAAACCTTTCAATCGGAAAAATCAAATAAGAATTGGCGCTTTATCTTGATATACTCCACTGCACTTTATAAGCTTCAGTCAGATCAGGCACCTCCAGCTTGTCAATCATCCTATCGATAACGTTCTTCGGTACACACCTGGAACGTGCTTGATTGCGTTTCAATATTTCTTCATACGGTGCTTCCAAATAGACCAGTTTCACGCTGGCTCCATAGTCTGAAAAAAGACCGATCAATTGCCGGCGCAGCTTCTTCGTCAGATTGGTAGCATTCCATACAAACGGTTGCCGGGCTCGCAAAAATTGCCGGGCCCTTTCCTTAGCAGTCTGTACAACATACCCTTGTTCTCCAACCGGCGATACTTTCAATTCCTCCCTAAGCTTATCAAGCGAGATAACCGGCAAATGCGAACAATTGTTCGCAATCCAAGTATCTTTCCCTGCTGCCGGCAAACCCGCCAAGAGGATAACCTCAACTTTAGTTGCGTCATAAGCCTGATAAGCCGGGTCGCCGTTTTCTTTCTGAAAGTATATGAACCGGCTATAATCATCGGCAAACTGTCTCCGTTCCCGGTAGCAGTCTTGTTCCTGACAAAACTCAATAAATAGATTAATTTTAGCCAAAAGGTCCTGCTGATCTGGGCAGTACCGTCCCATAGCATCCGCTTTAGCCAATACTGCCAACCAATCAAGCCTTACCATTTGACTGGCCTCCAAAACCGCGCGAACAGGATTTTCTTTTTCTAAAAAAGCCACCGGCAGCCCATGAAACCGCACCAGTTTGACAATCTTCTCCCGAATAGCAACCGGAACAGGCTTTTCTGCCCCACCTTCTTTATACAGCAATTTCCTGGCTAAAATTTCCCCTTTTAGCGCATGGCCCCGGGAAGTAATTTTATTATCTTCCGTTTTTGTACAGAAAGGTTTGGCTACATCATGCAGCAATGCCGCTGTAAACAATATATTCTTAGTAAGCTCATCCATTTGCTGCCATTCCGGTAACTGCATAAGCATTTCACAAACCATTTTAGTATGAGTAAGCACATCACCTTCGCCATGAAATACAGAATCCTGCCTGACTCCATCCATAGCCCTTAGCCAATGAAAACGCTCATATAGCTCCTGCCAGCCAGTTTCCCAAACACCATCAAGAAAGCTATTAGGAAAAGCCCCTATACCATGTGTTATTGGCACATCTTTCACCACCCTTAGATTGTAAATAAATCCAGTCCGTCTTTCAGCATGTTGGGAATTATCGGACGGTTTAACCAATGACTTTCCGAATCGAGTATCTTGGTCAGAAAACTTGCTCGTACATATTTATAGCGTTCTTTTACCGCTCCGTCTTCTTCTACCTTTATATACAAACCCTCCATTAGTGATTCCACATTTGTTTCGTGTAACACCTGAGTAACGTCCAAACCTCTACGGCTACAAACAGCTTTCAACTTTTCCACGGCAGTCCCGGAAATAAAATTAGAAGGCCCCAGAAGTCCGGCAAGGTCTTTTTGCTGATGCATTTTTCCTTCAAACAACACCAGGACTGACACAATAAAGGGATAATTATTCAATATCCTTCGCCGCATAGCGGTACTTAAAAATTTCGCCTCAACTTTATCATAAATATCGAACTCCATAAAGTAATGGGGCAGTTGATCATAAAAAACAGTATGCTTGGCATACAACCATTCACCATACAAAATATAGCGATCTGTTAACATGTCCCAAAACTCATTTTCATGAGCATTAGCCCATGTTTTAAACAAATTAAAATGTTTCTCCCGATACCCTCCGGTTAAATAATGCCCCCTGCTTTGCAGCAGCAGTTCGCCATCAGGACTAAAACTAACGCCGCAATTGGCACCATCCACTTTTTCCTCTACGACAATAAACCGGTTAGCAATCGTACTAAACCGCACACTGTCCATATCTTCATCACCAGGCTGATACCTAGAACCTTCAATATGGGGGGTTCTAGGATATTTTAATATCGTATTCATCATCATTAGCCTCACTTTATCCCTGTAAGAATAGATCACCAAACTCATTCTTGCCGCGCCAAATATGCCTCCGTAAAATAAAAACGGTTAAGTCTTATGATTTAGACTTAACCGCTTCTGGAAACTAAGCAAAATATTTTTTTCAAACATGACACTTATTCACTGGAAGATCAAGCCAATGTAGACTCATAACCATATTTTGTTTAAGATTATATCCCTGTAGCTTCATCATTGACAAGTCCTCCTTTTTTTAATGCAATTTATCTCATATTCAACACCAGGCATAACTATGTCTTGGCAATTCACTACAAAATTTACCATGAACAAACTTGCTTTGTCAAGAAGGTTCCCAAAATTTTTTATACTAATACCATCACGGCTAATGATGGCTTTATAAACAAGCACGTAATTTTTAATTACTGTTTTTCTATACTCCGCTTAGTTTCATGCTCATAATAACCATATCTCCATAACCATTTTTCGTAACAAAAATTGGTTCATTCGACTCCTGGCACAATTCATGGGTAACCAGGAAGTGACAGCGGGGACAGTCCCCGCTGTCACCTAGCTTGGCTTGCGTCCTTGCCTTACCGTTAGCCCATAAAAATTATGATTCGCCCAGCCTTCCCGTACACTTTAATTTTGTCGCCGACCGAAAACCCCAGTTCCTTCAGCCAGATTCCCTGCAATCGAATCATTGGCAGCTTTTTGCTGCCGCGATACATATAAGACACAGTAATAATCCGTCTGTCCTTATCTATCGGTGCCAATATATATCCCCCCTAAATTCGCTCGGCTACCGGTGCTGCCGATACTGGCAGCACCGGAGCCGGCTTATTTAGGCGAAATTAAAAAGCGCAGTCAGGTTTTAGCTTAGAGCTAACCTACACTGCGCCTTGCTTCATCATTTGAAATCGAAATAAACAGACCGGTTTATAACGCCAAATAAAACCAAAATACCGCCTGCCTGCTGTAATGTACTGCAATTGAAATTCGCATATAGCCCCAGCTTGCCGCCAACTTCAACAATCTCCTGTTCTCCCGAACATACCGTCCCCCTTGTCCAATAAATGGAAAAGAGTTATAATAGATTGTCGTCATGGGCAGCTAAAGCTGCTGCGTGTAGGTGCGTATTCACCTGCATGAGCCTGTGAGTGTTCGAGCACTTACAGGTCATGGCGATTTTTAATTTCCACCTATTTCTAATTATAGGCTTGTTTTACAAAGATTTCAAGTACAGAATAAAAACAGAGACACTGCGTTTGACATCACCTAATATTAGTATCTTAATTTAAGTTCTCTCTAAACAGGCTTATTGTTTTCCCATCTACCCTGCCTAATTACCTTTCCAGCCGCATCATACAAAGTTCCGTAACCGCTAAGCTTGCCGTCTTTAAATTCGCCGATATATGTTCTACCATTCCGCCAAGTGTATTTTCCTTGTCCTTGAAACTTATTCTCCCAAAATTCTCCTTCATAAATATTTCCATTCGCAGCAAGCATTGTTCCGTGAATCACTTTGCCGTCCTTAAATTCGCCGATATATGTTCTACCATTCGGCAAAGTGAGTTTTCCTTGTCCTTGAAACCCATTCGCCTTAAACTCGCCTTCATAAATAATTCCATTATTTAATTTTAAAATCCCCGTACCATTCGCGCCACTTTTGGTTAAGCCGCCTTCATAGCTCCAATATTTAGAAGTAAATTTTCCTGAAACAGGCTCACCATCAGCCAAAGTCACTTCTAAACGCCCATCACTATCCCTATTATAAACAAAACTACAAACCTCATTGTTTTCAACCAATAATTCTATGTTACCACCATCATTTTTGACAATAACTTTACCGTTTATAATTCCATCCACACAATCCCATTCCATATCAATCCTATTTTTTCCGTAACTATGACCTATTATATGTCCCTGAAATTTCCCGCGCACAAAATTACCTTGATAGGACGCAGACAAAACGGCGTTTTTATATTCATTAACAATCCCTGCGCCACGAGCAAGCCCATTTAAACTATCCCCTTGCCATTCATAGGTTGTACCCTGCTTTATTTCTTTAGAATCATTCAAAACCGCAAATCTTATGCCGGTATTGGCATCCGTTACCCACACCGTATAAAATTTATAAAAATCAGGCTTTAGCTTAGATGCATAAGTTTCCGTCTTGTAACTCGGGTCTTGTCTTTCACCGGCATCCGTACCTTCTTTGACATTTTGGCTTGCACAATCAAATTCAGGCTTCAATAATGCCGGTACTTTTTTACCTGAAATTTGGTCATTACTGGCGCCGGCAATACTAAACCAGCTTGCCAGGAAAAATACCAGGAAAAAAATAATTTGCTTTTTCATCCACACTTTCTCCTTTCAAAATTTGCTCAGCTAACGTTCAAACCATTTTCACAGACATGCAATTCATAATTATCCTATTCCAAAAATATCCACCAATTCCTTTCAGAATTCCCCCAAAATATATATTGTTGACAAAACCAACTATTTAGTAGTACGATAAATAGCGTTTGGAAAATCTATCTATATCTTCAGGTGAAAGGAGTGCTTAACAATGACAGTAACAATTAATTATGAGGTAATTTCTTTATAATTTAATATCAGACCAACAAGGTAAAATATAACAATGCTTTGGTCTATATATTTCTTGCCTTTCTTGGTCAATAAGCTACGTAACCGTCACCTGATTCACTATATTTATAATAGGAGTTCTGCAGGCTGCACGATGTTGTTATCGTGTTTTTTTGTTGCCGTTTTTAAACATTGCAGCAGTCAACTCACTATTTAAAATCCCGTGGTTACTGTGCCACGGGATTTTTATGCCTATTTACAAATTTAACAAACGTTAGGAGACAACAAATTAGATATGCCTAAATTAACCATTATATCATCAGCCCAAAATTGGCTTGAACAAAGTGCCATTGACCAATTGCATCATACCTTAGCCCTGCCTGGGGTAATAAACGCCGTTGGGCTACCTGACCTTCATCCCGGTAAAACACCGGTTGGCGCGGTAATCACCACCGACGGTATCCTTTATCCGCATCTGGTTGGTAATGATATCGGCTGCGGTATGAGTTTCTTTACAACCAACCTGGAAATAAGAAAACTTAACCTGGAGCGTTTGGCGAGAAAAACCGAAAGCCTTAGCAGCTTAAAAGAAATTCCATTACCGGCTGACAATGCTTTTTTCTGTTCGCCCTTGGGCGATAACCTGGGGACAATCGGCGGCGGAAACCATTTCGCCGAACTCCAGGAAGCAGCAGCCATCTTTGATAAAGAAGAATTTAACAAGCTGGGGTTTGATAAAAATCAGGTTATGCTGCTAGTCCACAGCGGTTCTCGCAGCTATGGCGAAACTATCCTCGATGAAAGCATTAGAATTCACCAGGCACAAAACGGCTTGCTTCATACCACTACCGCCGCGCAACAATATCTAACCCACCACGATAATGCCGTCAAATGGGCGGCTGTCAATCGGCAATTAATTGCCGTCCGGCTGCTGCAAGCCTTGGGACTAAGCACCCAGACAAACTGCTTGGTAGACTGTGCACATAACTATGTATCAGTCAAACAACTCGGCCATAAACAAGTGTTTCTCCACCGAAAAGGGGCGGCTCCCGGCGACCAAGGTGCTATTGTCATTCCCGGCTCCAGAGGTGCGCTCACCTACCTTGTCAAGCCAACAGCCCATACCGAGGCTTCAGCTTATTCTTTAGCGCACGGCGCAGGTCGAAAATGGCAGCGCAGTCTGTGCCGGGGACGACTGGAAAATAAATATACCAAAGAAAGCATCAAGCATACCAAACTCAAAAGCAGAGTTATCTGTCATGACTCTAAGCTGCTGTTTGAAGAGGCGCCTGAGGCCTACAAGAACATTGATACAGTAATTCAAAGCCTTATTGATTTCAATTTGATTGATATAATTGCAACCTTTAAACCACTATTAACATACAAAGCTTAGGAGGACTTTATGTGGATTCAAATTAGTTCCGGCCAAGGCCCTGATGAATGTGAACTGGCTGTCAGCCTATTCCTGAAAGCCTATCAAACCGAATGTAAAACCAAAGGAATTAATGCCAAGGTCATTAACAGCATTCCTGGAAAGCTGCCGAATAATCTTAAGTCGGTACTTTTAGCCTTAGATAGCAGCCAGTATAGTGAAAGAATCAGCGGAACCATTCTCTGGGTATGCCCAAGCCCCTACCGTCCTAACCACAAACGCAAAAATTGGTTTATCAACATCGACTTCTTTACAGCCGCCGAACAACAACTAAACCTCTGTGAAAAAGATATAATATTCGAAGCCTTGAGAAGCTCCGGCCCTGGCGGACAAAATGTCAACAAGGTTGAAACCGCCGTCAGAGCCGTCCATTCCCCTACCGGTATAACAGTAACAGCCCAGGAAGAGCGCTCACAATACCTAAATAAAAAACTAGCCCTGGCCCGCATAGCAAACTTGATTATCGCCAAAAACGCCGAGAATTCTTCCAACCATAAAAAATCAATGTGGCAGCAGCACAACATGCTCACCCGCGGAAACCCGGTGCGAATTTATCAAGGTAAAACCTTTAAACTTCTCCCCACCCAGGCCTAAAAGCCGTTAGGGAACACCAGAAACATAAAGCTGACCACAATTAAAACAATTAGCCAGGTTATAAACGTATACGGCAAAATATCCTGAAACCGGATTCTCATCGCCCCCAAAACCGGCAGCGCCCAAAATGGTTGAAGCATATTAACCCAGCAGCTGCCCTCAGTATAGGCATTTAAAATCTGCGGAATACTTACCCCCAGCTTTTGGGCTGCCGGTATAATATAGGGGGCTTCAATAACAAACTTAGAACCGGCGGACGGAACAAAGAAATCAATTACCCCGGTATATAAAAATACAATCCACGGCAAAGTGCGGGCCGTTGAAATCGAAATAAACCATTCTGTAATAATCTGGGCTAGACCGGAATTCGCGATCATTCCAAAAATACCGGCATACAACGGAAACTGAATAATAATTCCGGAAGTTGTTGTCACCCCCTTAGTAACTGATAAAACGAAACTATGCGGCGAAGCATGCAGCAGCATAGCCAAACCGAAAAAAGCAAAATTGAGCGTATTCAAATCCAGCCGTCCAATACCGTTACTCCAGATAAAATTACCGACTGAAACCAATATCCCCAGCGCGATGATCGGCAGCAATATCCTGGATCGTTCCAGCTTTTCCGCCGGCCGTAAATTTTTAATATCCCCTGTAACCTGAGCCTTACTAAACTCCGCAACTATAGCATCAGCCACTTCAGTCGAATATTCCTTCTTAGGTTTAACAAGTAACATTACAATTGGTATTGTAATATAGAGGATTAGCATCGTTACAAGCAAATGCGGATTAAACGTCGTTTCAGTCAAAGGGATAACGCCGGTAACCGCTTCCAAAAAATGCCCCGGAGTTGCAACAAGCAGCTGCGCCGCCTGCGACGGGCCATTCGACAAAACCCCCATACTATATATAACACCAACCAGAAAGGGATATTGCAAACCCATTCCTCGTTTTCGAACAGCAATTTCCCGTCCCATTACAATGCCAAGCATCAACCCAATCCCCCAATGAAGCCAAGAGACAAACCCGCTGACCAAACAATACATCACAATTGTTGACGATACAGACTTTGGCCAATCAACCAACTTAATGATCAATGCCTTAACCGGCTTTGAATCCGCTACAACAAAACCGGTTATCATCAACAAACACAATTGCATCGCAAACGTTAAAAGTACCCAAAAACCTTTTGTATAATCTTGAATAAGTTGAAACGGGCCATGCTCAGTTAACCCCCAGGACATGCAGAAGACAATTAACGTCAACAAAACAACAAAAACCATCGAATCCGGTATCCAATTCAAACTCCATTCAGTAAACGTGTCAATAATATTTGCTAACCGGTCCTTTTTCAAATTAGTTACTACGCGCTGACTTTCCATAACATTAAGCCTCCTTCTATTTACCTTACTACCTCATAGCTATTGGCCAAACGTATCCTCCCGTTTTATTTCCCATATAAATACATAAATACCTTTATATTCTAAAAATTATTTTTAACTACTAAAAAAATCCCTGTGGTAATCTGAATTCTTCAGACAACCACAGGGATTTAGTTCTTCCATTTATTTTAAACTCTTACTTGCATCAGCAATCCACTATCTTGACAACTCGAAAATAGCATGTTACGATATTACCGACAGACAGTCGGTCTATGTAAAGGAGATGCAAAATGCGAGTTGTAAAAGAAGCCGAGGAACGTAAGAACGAAATACTTGATGCAGCAAATGAGCTTTTCAATCAAAAGGGCTTTGATGGCACAAGTACAAACGATATTCTGGAAAGAGTCGGTATTGCGCGGGGAACACTTTATTATCACTTCAAGTCCAAAGAGGATATTATGGATGCACTAATTGATCGGTATAACGTCCTCATTTTAGGCACAGCGCAGGAAATTGCCGCAGATAAGAGTATACCCGTAAACGAGCGCATTATCCGCGTTGTAATGGCACTGAAAATAAGCAGTAACGGAAATGGCAAAGAAATTATGGAACACATTCACAAGCCGCAGAACGCGCTTATGCATCAAAAAATACAACAGGTCATAATCACTGGTGTTACGCCAATACTGACAGAGATAATCCGCGAGGGCATTGAGCAGGGTCTGTTCAGTACACCTTTCCCATATGAATGCATGGAAATGCTTGTGACATATGCGAATACCGTTTTTGATGCTGATATAAACGAAGAGCATGATTCATGCATACAGGCGTTTATTTTCAACGCCGAAAGGCTGCTTGGCGCAAAAAACGGAAGCCTTATGTATTTTATGCAGATGTTTGGCGGCGAAACTGGTGGTAACAATGAATAATTCGGAAAAGTCTTTTAGGAAATTTCTTCTGTTGTGGTTGGGTGAGCTTATTTCAGCAACAGGAAGCGGACTTACGTCATTCGGGCTTGGGGTTTATGTTTTTCAGCAGACAGGTAAAGCATCGGCAATGGCACTTGTAACACTACTTGCGTTTATGCCGTCACTTCTTTTAAGTACCGTGGCTGGAGTACTTGCAGACCGCTATGACCGTAGGCTTCTAATGATGTTAGGCAACATTCTTTCCACATTAGGACTTACATTCATTCTGATTTATATGCTTTGCGGCGAAATACAGCTATGGCAGATTTGTGTGGGAGTTACAATAAGTTCGGTATTTTCAGCATTGCTTGATTCCGCATACAAAGCTACAGTTTCTGATATGCTTACCGAAGGGCAATATACAAAGGCAAGTGGCCTTGTTCAGGTGGCAGGCTCGGCAAAATATCTGATCTCGCCAATAATTGCAGGATTTCTGCTCACTGTTTCAGATATAAAGCTGCTGCTTGTAATTGACATATTTACATTCTTTGTGACTGTTGCTTCAACGCTTATTGTGCGCAACAGTTTTGCTTCAAAGAAATACAAACAGACAAAATCGTTTATCCACGAATTCAAAGACGGTTGGAGCGCAGTTTCTGAAAACAGAGGTGTACTTGTTCTTGTGATAATGACATCGATGTTGACATTTTCCATCGGATTTATCGAAACCCTTTCCATGCCGATGCTGCTTGCTTTTTCTGATAGCTCCGTAGTAGGTACACTTGAAACAATTGTTGCGACAGGAATGCTTGTATCAAGTGTAATTATAGGAATTCTTCCAATAAAAAAAGGTTATGTGAAACTGCTTTCGCTTTCGCTGTTTTTTGCCGGAATATTTATGGCGGCGTTTGGACTGCGAGAGGATATTGTACTTATCTGCATGTCGGGATTCTTCTTTTTTGCCATGATGCCATTTGCAAACACAAGTCTGGATTTTCTTGTTCGCACCAACATTGAAAATGAGCTTCAGGGCCGAGCGTGGGGACTTATCGGATTAATTTCACAGCTTGGATTTGTTGCCGCTTATGCGGTTTCAGGCGTGCTTGCGGATTACATATTCACTCCTTTACTGCTTGACGGCGGAGTGCTTGCCGGAAGTGTGGGAAAAATCATTGGTACAGGCAGCGGCAGAGGAACTGGATTTCTTATCATTATCGCCGGGATAGTATTATGTGTTACTGCGGCAATTCTGTATAATATAAAATCCATAAAAAAGCTTGAATCAAAAGATTATTTATGTGTTAATACCAATTAATCTTCAGAGAAGTTAATAACATATTTTGGGAGGTACTTGTATATGAGAAATATAGAATGTATAGATATTGAAAAATATAGAAAGCCGATTCTTTTTTATAGTCTGGCAATAGGAATTCCGTGGGTACTATGGTTCATAGCTGGATATATAAGTCATATTACTCCAAGTAATTCATTTTTAAAGGCTAGCGCGAGTATCTTGGGTTTTATTGGTCTATTGAGCCCGGTATTAATTGCTTATTTTATGATTAGTTCAAATATTGAACTCAAAAAAGACCTAAAGAATAGATTTTTTAATTTCAAAACAATAAAACCTGCTTACATTTTTGCAACATGTTTCTTAATGCTTACAAGCATTCTCCTTGCTCAAGCTATATCTCTTCTTTTTGGCTACAATATAAATCAGTTTAGTTTATCACATAATTTTTCATTCTCAGCAGGAATTTTCCCAGCATGGTTCCTGCTTTTCATTGCTCCGGTAGTAGAAGAGCTAGCTTGGCATTCCTATGGAACTGATTGTTTACGCGCTAGATGTAGTCTTTTTACCACATCTATGGTATTTGCTACATTTTGGGCATTATGGCATATTCCACTTTCATTTATTAACGACTGTTATCAAAGTAATGTGGCAGAAACCGGCTTTATATATTCTTTAAATTTTTTCCTTAGTATCTTTCCATTTGTTTTATTAATGAACTGGTTGTATTATAAAGCAAATCGAAATATTATCATCCCAGTCATACTTCACTTAACAGCAGTATTTTTTAATGAGATTTTCTCTACACATCCTGATAGCAAGATTATCCAAACATTAATTTTAGCTGCATTATCCATAGTTCTAATTTTAAAGGAGCATGATTTCTTTTTTAAAAGGTCCTATTGTTAATAATACGGTGCTTCTAGGGGCCAAAAAATGCTACAATTATATAAGAAAATTTGAAGTTAGAATGGAGTATTTACTATGAGTATTAAAACAATTGATGTGCATAGTCATTTCATACTTCCGGTTTACATAGACGGTCTGGCTAAAGCTGGTATCTGTGCTGCCAAGGAAGATGGTTTTCCTACCCCTACTTGGAGTGTAGAATCACATTTACAATACATGGATGAAGCTGAAATAGAATTAAGCATTCTTTCGCTGTCTACCCCACATATCCATTTTGGGAATGATAAAGCCGCTTGTGAATTGGCTAGATCGATTAATGAAGAAACCGCAATAATACGTGATAAACACCCTGACCGCTTTAGATTTGCAGCCTGCCTGCCTATGCCTGATATTGCTGGCTCTATAGAAGAAGTCAGCTATGCATTTGATGTCCTTAAGGCAGATGGTGTAAAAGTAGCCAGTAACAGTCATGGGATTTACCTGGGAGACCCTAAGTTTGATCCCTTGTTTGCTGAATTAAACAAACGTAAGGCAGTAATGATTATTCACCCCTCCAAACCTCAAAGTGTACCTGAGAATGTATTTACAGCAGGTGTAGCACCATTATTTGAATATATTGCCGATACTACCCGGGCTGTAATAAATTTAATTACCAGTGGCACCATTGAGCGCTATCCGGACATCAAAATAATCGTTCCCCATTGCGGTTCCTTTCTCCCCTTTGTAGCCCATCGTTTAATCGGCATTTCTGAAGTGCTGGTTTCAAAAGGATCGATGAGCCCTGTTAATGTTACAGAGAATATAAGCAAACTATATTTTGATATTGCAGGTGATGCATTGCCTGTAGCCCTGGAAGGACTAATGAAGATCGCCGACACTCAAAAAATAATGTATGGGGGAGATTTCCCATATACCCCTGCACCAATAGTAATCCGTAAGAAGCAAGCTTTGATGGAGCACCCACTTCTTGCGCCAATCAAACAAGATGTCTTCTATAACAACGCCCTGAGGATTTTTGGCAAAAATTAATTGTCTCACGAGTCCTCCAGCCTCACATCACTATGGATAGTTCTTTCCAGTCCTCTACCAACACCAAGTATCAATCCAAAGTCATTAACTTTATCTACAGAAAAATCCCTGTGGCAATCTGAATCCTTCAGACAACCACAGGGATTTTTTTCTGCACTGTTAACTAAATGAGCGAATCACAAAATCTTTAAATTTCTTGGAAACCGGCGGCATATATCTGCCTTCCATCCAGGCAATGCCGATTGTACGCTCGCATGTTGGCTCAGAAACAGGCAAGAATGAGATATTAGCTTTATAACCTAATATTTTAGGAATGAGGGCGACACCTAGATTCGCTTCCACCAGTCCGGCTACCGTCGAAATTTCCTCCCCCTCGAACACAATCCGCGGTTTTATACCGACTGCTTCAAAATATTGATCGGTTAAGATACGCAAGCCATAATCACGTTTGAGGGTAATTATCGGTTCATCCTCAATCTCCTTAAGATGAATTTGCTCGCGCTGAAAAAGCTTATGTTCTTTTGGGACAATAACATATAATGGTTCCTTAAAAAGCGGAGTCCACTCAATGCCTTTTTTCGTAACACTGGGCGAAGAAAAACAGAGATCAATCTCACCGGATTCTAATTGATTTAAAATAAAATTAGTTGAATTTTGATAGAGATTAAATTGAATATCCGGATATTTTTTTCGAAATTTGCCCAACAAAGCGGGAACAAAATGTGTACCAAGGGAATGAAGAAAAGCTAATGCAATAGTACCACGATTCGCATCTTGCAAATCAAAAAGCGCTTGTCGCCCCTCGATAATTTCCTGCAACGCCCGGTCAACATTTTTGAGAAAATACCGTCCATAACGGTTAAGAATAATCCTCTTTCCTTGGCGTTCAAATAAGGGAACACCAAGTTCTTCTTCTAGTTTAGCAATCGAGCGGCTAAGCGCCGGCTGCGATATGGCAAGAACTTCGGCTGCTTTGGAAACATGCTCCAAATTGGCAACTGTTTTAAAGTAAATGAGCTGGTGTAATTCCATATGTTCCCTTTTCCTTATATTTCAGCTGTGTTGCTATAATTTTTTATATAATTATAATGCATTAATTTTATAAAAACAATGTATTTTACACATAAGACATTTGGGTATACCATAGACAAGGTAACATAACGAAATACTTTGTTGCAATTCCCGGAAAAGGATTGATTCTTATGATTAGTTATATTCAGCAAGGAAGCCGCATTTACTGGAAAGCGATTGTCGCATTATTTCTGGGGAGTTTTGTTACTTTCGCTATCCTTTATTGCACTCAACCTATAATCCCCGTGTTTTCCAAGGAGTTTAACGTCAGTCCGGCAATAGCCAGTTTATCAATTTCTTTCGCAACAGCTTCACTAGCAGCATTTATGCTCATAGTATCCTGGCTATCAGATTCAAAGGGCCGTAAATTAATTATGACAACGGCTCTTCTGACCTCTTCGGTGCTAGCAGTTGTTGTTGCCTTTTCGGAAAATTTCATATTAATTTTACTTATTCGTGCTGTGCAAGGCGCATTACTTGGGGGCTTTCCTGCAATTGCCATGGCCTATATAAATGAAGAATTCAATCCCCAAAGTACAGGCTTGGTCATGGGAATATATGTGAGCGGCACCTCTATCGGCGGTATGCTGGGGCGTGTGCTTATTGGTGCGCTTACCGATTTATTTTCATGGCATATTGCCTTAGCCGTAATTGGCATTATTAGTCTCGCAGTCAGCATATGGTTTTGGTTTAGCTTACCGAACTCCCGGAATTTCATCTCCCAAAAACGCTCAATGGGTGAAGTCACGCCCATCTTGGTGCGGAATATAAAACAGCCGCTATTATTATCTCTTTATACCATTGGCTTCCTTATTATGGGTAGCTTCGTAGCCCTTTTCAATTATATCGGTTATACACTAATGGCTCCGCCCTATAATCTAAGTCAAACAGTTGTCGGTTTTATCTTTGTCGTATATTTGACAGGAACACTCAGCTCAACATTGATGGGGAAAGCTTCCGACTCCATAGGAAATTCAAAGGTGTTACTCTTCACAATAGCTATTATGCTGATAGGTTGTTTGATTACTTTAAATATCAATCTTTTCGTAAAGCTGATGGGTATTGCCATTTTTACCTTCGGTTTTTTTGGCAGCCATTCGGTGGCAAGCAGTTGGGTTAGCAAAAGCGCTTCTTTAGATAAGGCTCAGGCTTCTGCTCTCTATCTTATGTTTTACTATATTGGCTCCAGTGCTCTTGGAGCTCTGGGCGGAAAATTTCTAAAATGGTACGGATGGAGCGGGGTCATTTTGTTAGTAAGTTGTACATTGGTAATCGGACTGCTTATTGGTGTTGTTCTTTTCGCTTCGAAAAACGCTAGATATAAAGAAAAAAGCAAAACTGCTCTATATACTACTCAAAATTAAGAATGTTCCCCACCAAAATTCTGAATCCGTTGCTGAACTAGCCGTTCCCTGGTTAGTTTGCCTAATTTCATTGCAACGCCCCATGTCAGCGGCAGCACTCAAGAGAGTCTTGAGTAGGAAATGCGGTCGTCGATAATATCTTCAGCATTTTAGATTAAATTCAAAGCTACACTGCTAAATATGGTGGTGTAGCTAATTAAGTAATCATAGCTTTTGAATGTATTTTCCCTAAATTCAAACTGTTTAAAATAGCACACTCTTATTGACTATTTTAAACAGTTTGAATTAATAATTATTCATATTATTGGATAATTATTATTGACTTTCTTTTAACTCTTTGCTATCATTTACAAATGTAAGGAGGGATTATATTATGGAAAAGTTCATTAACTTTATTTCTAAATATCCACCGGTTGTTCCATTCGGTCCCATATATTCATGGGGTATCTATAAAGACAATTCACTATAGTAAATATAACTTCAGCCGCTAAATTAGCGGCTTTTTTTGTTTAGTTAACGAGCTGCCGATATTAAGACCCTGAATTTATCTGTTAGCCAATGAATAAAAACTAAGTTTAAAACCATAACAATAATAACAGGCAACGTCATTTCCCCTATATATTCCCAATCTAAATAACCAAGAAAATTAAGTGTATATAAACTATAAATGTTATATATTCCTGTTATAACACCACTACCAACAGCAGGAATATATTTTTTTAATGCTATAGATTGAACGATATGTACAAGTACGTGGAAAAAATAGGTTACTATTAGCACTGCAAAAAAAGAGTAATATTTATATTCTACGCATAAATATGTCAATATCGATAGTATCAAGAATTCTTCCAAAACAGCTAATGCAAAAGATTCTGTAGATATATTCATTAGCTTCGTACCTATTTTTTTGCTTAAGATTGGATATTTATTAGTAATATAGCTTGCATTATCTTTTATCCATAATGGTAAAAAGATTATCTCTTCGAATTCATGAACCATAAAAACTATTGGAAATAACCACATTAATGATTCAATACTCATTGATTTCCACTCCTAAATTCATCTTTCAAAATCGAATAATATAATCTATCGATATATTTTTTATCTTGATAAAAGAAATCTCTCAAAGTTCCTTCATAAACCAGTCCACATTTTTCAATTACTTTACGTGAAGGAAGATTTATTGATTTATGACTTATTTGGACTTTATGTAAATTCATTTTATCGAAGCCAAATTGTATTACAGCCTTTGTTGCTTCTGTTGCAAGACCTTTTCTTTGAAAAAAACTTCCAATACAATATTCAATTTCTGCAAAGTGATTATTATTATCTACTAAAAAATAAGCAATTTGCCCTATACATTCATCTGTTTCTTTAAAGATAATTGCCCATCTATAGTAATCATCTTTTTCATAAGAACTTATATATTTATCAAGTAGATCCTTAACCTCTTGCTTGGTACTATAAACTGGTTCAGAATATAGTGATTGAATTTCAGGGTCGCTAATCCAATACTCTAACATATTTTCATCATCCGTATATTTAAACTTTCTTAAAATTAATCTTTCTGATTCAATATTTGCAGTCCCTACATGTGTTAACATAATTTCAATCCTTTCTTTCATAAAAAGTTATTATCGTTTGCTAAGTTGTAATTCTATTTGAGACCAATTATAACACGACTTACCAAACAACATATGTTTACACATATAATGGGCCTTCATTTTCAATCTTTTAAACAATTTAATCGCTATGCTCGCACTTCCGTTTAACAATTTTGCTTATTCGACTTTTCAAAGCTGATGGTTTCTTATCTCCTAATAGAATAACACCTCCATATTTTGGAATACTAACATTGCAGTTTGTGTACTGGTGGTGATTGGATGAAAAACAATAAATGGCTACACCTGAATAAACTATCCGCTTTTATGCCGGATGCTTCGCTGGTTACAACCAAAAAAAAACTGAATACGCTAAAACAATTGATTATTGAAAGTAAAAAAGTCACAAACGCAATATTACAAATTGTTAATAAACTAAGGAATACTGAAGCACTTTCCATATACACCACAGCTATTTCCAATAAAACTTTTCTTGAGAATGTATTTAAAAAAAGCAGCGATGTCATATTTAATGAATTTACTACCTTATCAGGCATAAACGTTTTAATCGTATATATTGACGGGCTGGTCGACAAGCACATTATCGGACGAGATATTATAGACTCATTTATTACCAAAGCGAGAGACCTGCAAAAAGGTATCCCGCTTAATTCAAAAATATTGAAAAGTTTGATTGTAGCATCAAACGTGAAAGAAAGCAGCCGAATGTCAGTAATTATTGATGATATATTAAATGGTAACACAGTTATGTTCGTTGACGGATTAAATACAGCGCTCCTCATTGATTCTAAAGGGTGGGAAAAAAGAGCAGTAGCTGAGCCTGATACCGAAACTGTTATTAGAGGACCAAGAGAAGGATTCATCGAAAACTTTCAAACAAATATCAGTCTTTTAAGGCGAAAAATTAGAAACCCCAACTTAGTTTTTGAAACTATCCACCTTGGAAAACAGACGAAAACCAACGTGGCTATCGCGTATATTGACGGCATTGTAAATCAAATGGTTCTAGAAGAGGTGAGAAGTCGCTTAAATAAGATTAATACGGATTCTGTGCTCGAAACAGGTTACATTGAACAGTATATTGAAGATAATCGCTTTTCCCTGATAGCCACTATTACCAATACGCAAAAACCCGATATAATTGCAGGCAAAATTCTTGAAGGTCGAGTAGCCATATTCTGCGACGGGACACCGCATGTACTCGTTGTACCCCACTTGTTTATTGAAACACTGCAAACCAGTGAGGATTACTACGTACGCCCCTTTGTTGCATCCGCATGGAGAATGCTTCGCATTTTAGCTCTCATCATCACTATATTGCTCCCTGGATTATATGTTGCCCTACAAACGTATCACCAGGAAATGATTCCAACAGTACTTCTATTACGTATGGCCGGCTCCAGTTCGGATATTCCCTTTCCTGCTGGTGCGGAAATGTTTATAATGTTAGTCTTTTATGAGCTTCTTCGTGAGTCAGGCATTAGACTTCCGAGAGCGGTAGGATCGGCAATCAGCATTGTGGGTGCCCTCATTGTCGGCGAGAGCGCGGTAAACGCCGGCCTCGTAAGTGCTCCTGTGGTTATTGTTACTGCTGCCACCGGAGTTGCAGGATTTATTGTACCAGCCTTATCAGAAGCAATTATGATTTATCGTTTTCTCTTCCTGCTGTCAGGGACTTTTATGGGTCTATATGGCGTTGTATGCGGGATATATATCGCTGTAATGCACGCCGTTTCTCTACGTTCTTTCGGTGTTCCATTTACCTCCCCATTGGCACCTTCCGGTCAAGGTCTGATAGAAGACTTTATTCTTAGATTTCCAATATGGGCAATGAAAAAGAGACCGGACGCGATTGCAAAGGACAAGCTCCAACGCCAGGGTAATAACTCATGACAAGAATCAGAAGAGCAATTGTCGCTACTTTACTACTGCTGATAGTTTTACTATCTAGCGGCTGTTGGAACCGCCGCGAATTAAACACCCTTGGAATCGTTGGTTTAGTAGGCGTAGACGCTTGTGAACAGGGGATTACAACCACTTTTGGAATCATTATTCCCGAAAAATCTGGTAAAAGTTCCGTTGGTAAAACAGAAGCACCGCCAGCCAAGTATGTACAAGCCAGTGGCAAAACAATTATGGATACAGTCCGCGATACGTCATTGCGGTTTGACCGTAAGCTATTCTTATCCCAAGCAAAAGCATTTTTGTTTAGCGAAGAAATAGCCCGAAACGGGTTAGGAGAATATCTGGATGGAATATTACGCTATCCGGAGATGCGTCTTTCCATGCACTTAATTATTGTAAAAGATACTTCCGCCGCCGATGTTATGGGGGTAGCTAGCGGAATCAATATTATTCCTAGTGCCTATATGGAAGATATAATTAAGCAATATAAAGTCCATTCTACAAGCATAGATTCAAGAGTTTTAGATTTCTTAAAAGCATCGACCAATAACGGGATTAATCCTGTTGTTACCGTGTTCAAAAAAATTAAAAAAAACAAAATCGGCGAAAAAGGTATGCTTGATGAATACGAATTGACCGCCGAAGGAGTAGCTGTGTTTTCAAAAGACAAGTTAGTAGGATTCCTTGACGGCCAAGAAACAAGAGGTTACAACTGGGTAATCGGCAATGTTCATGGTGCCACCATTACATTTCCGACTCCTGGTAGCAACGCGATTACTTCTGTAGAAGTATTTAATGCTGAGAGTAATAATGATGTTGACATTACTGGTAAGGAGATAAAACTCAAAGTTAACATCAGAATGAATGGCATGCTTGATGAACAAACAAGCAGTGTCAATCTACAGGATATTGACTCCATAATAGAAAGTGTGGAACAGGGAACTTCCCAAGCCATTAAACAAGAAGTAGAGCATACCTTGCTAAAAGTACAAAAGGAATATCAGTCAGATATTTTCGGTTTTGGACAGATCGTCCACCGTAAGTACCCTGATAAATGGAAAACCATGCAGGACCATTGGAATGAACTATTTTCCCAAGCGATCATTGAAGTGGTAGTACAAGCAAAAGTAACAAAAACAGGAAAATCGTCGTACCCCGTAGTGAAATAAGAAGGATCTCCATCTATGAAAAATTACGAAAAAATATCTCCTATACAAGCCATACTTTTACTAAGCGTTATCCGCATCGCTATAGTACTGCTATGGTTTGAATTTGAAAACCAAGATGTATGGATTGTACAAATACTATCTCTTTTTTATGTTGCCATCCTATGTGCGTCTTTACTATATTTGGGTAAAAAGTATCCAAATCAAACACTGATAGAATATCTACCCGCTATCATTGGCAAAATAGCCGCAAAAGGGCTGGGATTTTTATATGCTCTCTTCTTTTTATTTCTTGCTGCCCTTGATTTATCGTTATTCGACAACATCATTAAGCCCATAAATTTCCCCGCAACTCCGGACTTTGTCTTTGTAGTAATTTCGTTAGCGGTTTGTGCTTATAGTGTGTATAACGGCTTAGAATGTATTGCCCGGTCGGCGCAGTTCTTTACTCCGCTGATTTTTTTCGTTGTTGCATTATATGCCGTACTGCAAATACCCGATATGGATTTTAAAGTATTCCTGCCAATACTCGCTGATTCTACATTTTGGGAAATCAATCAGCGAGCTTTTCTTAACGCTGCCAGATTTAATGAAATCGTTGTTCTTGCTATGCTCGTTCCATTCATCAGTAAAAAGGGGGAAACAATAAAGATTTTCTCCTGGGCAGTGATTACCATAACTGTTTATTCCCTCATTATTATTCTTCCAACGCTGGCGGGCTTAGGGTTGGATGTCCCCAAAAAAACCTTTGACCCATACTATCTGTTTATTAAACAAATTAACATATACGATTTTATTACGCGCATTGAATTTCTGATAGTCGGCGCGTGGAATATCGGGATGTTTCTAAAAATTTCCCTTATGTTACATTTATCGATTACTTGTTTGGTACAAAGCTTCGGGCTTAAAAATCGCAAACTTCTTATACTCCCCATGATTCTGATTATACTCATAGCAGCTTTACAAACAGACCTTCTAAAATCAGTAATTGTATTTAATATTATCCGCATTTATATACCTTATATTAACTTAATATTTATGTCTGGTATCCCGTCGCTTGTTCTGGCAATCTTCTTTCTTAAAAATATGCCAATGAATAAAAAATAAGTTTAAAACCATAACAACAGTTATTTTAATTTGTCATATTCTTCATCTGTTACTGGTTCTAACCATTCAGCCGATCCTGCTGATACATCTGCTTCAACAGCCAGATGAACAAGCCAACTATCTCGCGTCGCACCGTGCCAGTGTTTTACATTCGGAAATATTTCTACTACATCACCTGGCTGTAATTCTTGCGCAGGTTTCCCCTCTTCTTGATACCAGCCTCTTCCGCCTGTAACTAAAAGAATCTGTCCGCCTGGATGCTTATGCCAATTATTACGACATCCTGGCTCAAAAGTTACATTTCCAATTGGGCATTTTAATGGACTATCAAATGGTACAACCATATTGAGATAGCTGGTACCAATAAAATATTTTGCAAATGCCTCAGGAGTCTTCTCACCTCTTGGGAAAATTACACTTTCACTTATATTTTTTGCGTTATCCATGTTATATTCTCCTTTAACTGTTTATGCTGTTCCGCAAAATTCACTTTAGCACTTAGAGTTAAGTCCAAGTCAAGTATTATTTTAGTAATTACCTTTTTAATAATTACAGTCTCTCCAAATTATTCATCTCTTTAACAGCCTATAACACGGAACTTATGCATCCACTGACCCATTAGCTATTGATCAGGCAAGCTATGACCTAGTCAATAAACAGCTTGGTTTCTCTCATTCTTTGCTTTCTACCAACCTGGAAGCGGGGAAAGATTAATTTCATGGTTTGCGTTCTCACATAAACGGTGCTATCCAAATGCGCCACGGAGAAGAAATCGGCATGGGCAGCCGCAATTATGAGTTAATTACCCAATAATATTATAAGTAAGATATCGTGTCATCATCTACCAAACTCAAGATAACGAACAACAAAGTTTAAACTAACTTTAACATCTATAAAATAAATTGCCGGTTACAATGGTCATCCAACCACCGTAACCGGCAATTTATTTTATGTCACTTGGACGTCCTTGCTCCCTACAGAACCGGAAACTTCCACCAACACGAAGCCTTAATATTTACTACTTGCATTTATATCATTCCCTCGTATAATCATTCTACAGCTACAGGCACCAACTTTTTGCTGAGAACATCAACAAGTCCTTCATCCGTAAGTTTCACAGCTGGAATTACCGGCAGGCTTAAAAAGGCCAAGGTCATAAAAGGATCATATTCTTCTCTTATTCCTAATTTTCGGGCTAGTTGCAAGAGCTGCCATAGCTCCTGCCGAATCGCTATAATATTTTGGTCGGCCATCAGCCCCCCTATGGGCAATGACAAAGATCCCAATACTTTCTTTTGGCAAACGATGCAAATACCGCCGTGAATGCGTTGTAGTTCCTGCATTGCCAGCAGCATGTCGTCATCATTGGCCCCAGCAACAACCAAATTATGAGAATCATGAGCAATGGTTGATGCAATAGCGCCATCTTTGAGTCCCAGTCCATGTAGCAAGCCAACGCCAACCTGACTGGTACCTTTATGTCGTTCCCATACTGCCAGTTTTAAAATATCCTCTGCCGGTTCGGCGACAAACTCGCCCTTACGCACCGGAGCCTGTAATTGCAGTAAATTTGTCACTAATTGCCCAGGAACTAAACCAATTACTCTCGCAATCGATGAAGTTGCCGGTATTGTGAGCTTTTCTTTCTTTACTTTGGCCAAGGTTACTGTGTTTCTTAGCGTCGCCCCATCCTTGGCACTACTTTTAAATAGGGGCTGTCCGTTTTCAGCGGCAAGCTTTCCATCTTTAAATACCATTACCGGCTTCCAGTCATACAAGTTGTCAAACACGACTATATCTGCCCGGTATCCCGGAGCAACAGCCCCAATATCTGCTAAGCCAAAATACATTGCAGCATTAATAGTAGCCATTTTTAGAACCCAGGCAATATCCATACCGGTTTTAGCAGCCAATTTGACAAGATAATTTATATGACCTTGTTCCAATAAATCGTCAGGATGACGGTCATCAGTAGCTAAGAGGCAGCGCGACATAGTATGCTGGTTCACTACCGGCAATAAAGCCAGCAGATTTTTAGCGGCCGATCCTTGCCGCAGCATGACATACATACCTTGCTCTAATCGTTCCCGGGCTTCATCCGCAGTCATGCATTCATGGTCTGAATGAATACCGGCAGCAATGTACGCTGTTAAAGCTTTTCCGGTTAATCCCGGAGCATGCCCATCTACTTTTTTGCCTCTGGCAAGCGAAAGTTTTGCTATTATATCATCCCTAGCTGCTAAAACGCCTGGATAATCCATCATTTCGCCAAGTCCCAACACTCTGGGGTGATCTATAAAGCGCTCAAGCTCTCCGGCTTTCAAGTTGGCGCCGGAATTCTCCAGTTGCGTTGCCGGGACACACGACGGCAACATGATATATACATTTAAAGGTATATTTTCTGTCTCAGCCAACATATACTCTAAGCCTTGTTCGCCCAAAACATTAGCAATTTCATGGGGATCAGCCGCTATTGTCGTCGTGCCTGCCGGTACAACAGCAGCAGCAAATTGCCCGGGACTCACCATAGCGCTTTCAATATGCACATGCGAATCAATAAAACCAGGGGTTACATACTTTCCCGCCAGGTCAATCTCGCTGGTGCCGCTGTACTTACCGACACCGGCAACGCGACCATTTGTAATGGCCACATCACCTGTTTTAAACTCGCCGGTAAACACATTAAATACCTGACAATTTTTCAAGACAAGCTCCGCCTGGCATTCGCCCAAAGCCACAGCAATTATATTTTGAACCGTGTTTATAGTAATTCCTCCCTTTAGTGAGTCCAGCTTACTTCTTTGCATCTCCTGATAATACCTTTATTAAAGAATAGCTGACAAATCCAAAGGAATATCCACCGTAACTCTGATGATTTTTATATCACAGTCAAACCTTGAGTTATTAACCTTTTCGTATATAACCTGGTAGCAAGAAAAAATTAATCCTTCATAATACTATAAAAATGTAAGTATTATGAAGGATTAATTTTTTATCGTATGCTAAAAAGTTTTGTTCCTAACTTACAAGCCTTATGCAGATATTTATTAGGTATTTCATCCATTTTCGCCGTTCCTGCTAGAACGAAAGTGCCACAAATTTTTATACCGCTGTACTTACATATTTCGTACAAACGACCAAAGCAACTTCTGGACTGATTAAATATCCAACTAAAAGGCCATGGTGTACTGCAAGCAGTTACCAGGATTGCTTTTTTCCCTGCCGCATTTCTGGCCTTCGGGAAACCACTCTGACGTTCTTCTAATAAAAATCCAAACAAGCGTTCAAATACACTTAGCATTAACCCCGACATATTTCCCCAATGGGTAGGTGTGGCCAGGATGAGCATGTCACTTTTTTTAATGGCTGTTTCAATACTAACAATATCATCACGGATAATGCAATTACCTGTACGCTGGCAATTCATGCACCCTGTGCAATGGTGCAAATTGGTTAGATTGGTTAATTGTATTATCTCAATTTGATCAGATGGAGCCCCCCCCTTAAGGATTTCTTTAATTATGGCACTAATTTTACCGTTATGCTTCGGGCTTCCGTTAATCACTAAAATATTCACATATATTCTCCTATAATAAGTTTTTATATACTATTATCCATTATAAACATACCTTTTACCGGCCAGTTCCTTTAACACCGGAATATTATGTTTGTCCACATCCACAAACCTTTGGCTCCGTCGACACCCTGATTATTACTATTCCCCTTTCATTTATAAGCCTATTGTAAACCCTCACATCATGTGAGAGTCAATAAAAAATCAACCGCAAAACTCATTTCCTCGATTGCTTTGCGCTATAGCAGTATTTGCTTACCACCGGCATTTGAATCTCTGTAAGATACTTATCTGAATCGTCTGCAAACATAAAATAGAGGTGATAATACACTAAAAAGCTTGCTCTCTGCCCCAAAAGTACGGAGTCTTACAGGCTTTTAACGATATAAAAAAAGCTGGTGTTATACCAGCTTTTCAAAATAGCTTCAATTTCTCAAACTTTTAGAAATGGCATCCGTTGTTTTTAGCAAACAATTTACAAAAATAGGAATGGCCGCATTATAGCTTTCTTTATCCCAGGCAGCAACCAAAGATAATTTATGATTACCCTCTCTTATCGGCAACGCCTTCAAAGAATCGGTATTTATTTTCGTATTAGAATCAAAAAGCGCAAAACCAAGGCCGGCTTCTACCATAAGCATTATATTATGAAGAGAATCCGCCGTTTTTATCTCAAGTTGAACATTCTGGGCCCTCATGTAATTTACAGCTTCACTATACCCGTATTCAGACACTTCACTAGAAATAGCAATCATTGTAGTGCCGTTTAAATCATTTGCGTAAACTTCTTCATATTCAGCCAACGGATGCTTACTTGATACAATACAACGACCGCTGACATCGGCAAAAGTTTCATAAGCAATATTAACCTTCCGATAAGAATTCAAATCAAATAAATGCGTGAGAACTATATCAGTCTTTCCATTCTCTAGATTTTGCCTAATCCCTTTAAAACTATCCTGATATAGTTCTATTTGTATACCAGGATAGCTTTTATAGAAAAATTCCATAACTTTGGGTAAATAAAAATCAGTTTTCTCACATTCCAGAACCCCAATAGTCAGTGAGCCACTCTCACCCTTGTCAACCCTTATAGCCTCCTGCAAAAGATCACTGTGATCTTTCATTAACTTTAGATAGCCCTTCATCATCACAATTCCTGCTGGTGTTAATCTAACATTTTTATTGTTCCGTATAAAAAGTTCTAACCCCAGTTCCGCTTCCATTTTCGCAATGCTTCTACTTAGTGCCGGTTGAGCAATATATAAATTTTGAGCAGCCTTTGTGAAATTCAAGCATTTAGCAAGCTCAATAAAGTATTTTACCTGTTTATCGTTCATAAAAAAATCTTCTTCCTCCTTGAGGGAGTCTTTTCATTTTGAACTGCAATGTCAATGCATCATATACTATCTATTTTACCATTAAATATTATGTTATAAACGATTTTTCTTGCCCAAAGTGCTTGGACTCCCAAACTAAAAATAGCCACCATTTTCTGGCGACTGTTAAATCAATTAGTTCTCAATTTATAAATTTAAAAGGAACCCGTAATGATTTACGCTACAGCCAACACTGATCATTACATACCTATACGCAAACTTTCGCCTGCGCACAAGCATTACACAACCAATACTGACCTTTGCTCGACTACCACAGATAGCTACTGAACCGCCTGCAATCTCCCAACTGCAAACGACCCGTTAAATTCACAACCCATGATAGTCTTAGCTCGACTGCAATACATCCCTTGGGACCATACGACAACAGTTGGGCTGCCGTACAGCCTTTCAAGACCTATAGCAATCTTCTCGCCGACTACTGCCGACCCATTTTCAGAACCGACAGCAATCTTTGACCGACTAATACCGAGCTCCGTTTCCGAAACCCGATACCAATCTTGGCTCAACCATTACAGATCCCTTACGCTGATTATTATCTCTCAAAATGACGTTAATATTCCTTGCAAAAGTATCCAAAATACTTATACATAGGAGCAATCACTTGGAAATTAGTCAATCTCTTTCCTCCAAACAAAAAATGCCCACGTAATGAACACATTTTGCACCTGCATATTATTGTTCAGTATTATCCCGAACATTTTTTATAAAAGTGAAACTATCCTTAAGCTGAGGTTCAGTAACCCAATGCCCACCTTCGTACATTTTATAAGAAACATCAATGCCAACTTTTTCTAATCGCGAACAATTTTCTTCTGCTGTTTCAATTCTGTCAGTATCATCTTCGCCTACACTGATAAAATATTTCACAGGAATAATTTCGTTAGGTTCAATCAAGCCGCCACTGGCATGACCAACAGTAGCAGCAGTTTTGTCAGGGTTCCAAATTGCAAACCGGAGAGCAAACTGCGCTCCTGCTGAAATGCCATATAAATAACACTTTCCTATATGTATATTATGCTTATCTTCCACTTTTTTAATAATATTAAGTAATGCTTCACCTGACCATGCGTTAGGATATTGATAACTTGCTTGCATAAACCAGTCAAGTTTATCAAAATGAAAGGATGGACATATCAAAACAAAACCTTCTTTTTCAGCGAAGGTTTGAAACGGCGAATTACGGAATTGATCGCCCTCTCCATTTAAACCGGGAATACAGATGAGAGCAGGGATCTCCTTATCCGAACTTCCTAACAATTTTTGCGGAATGTAGTAATAAAAATCCAGACGTTTGTTTTGTCTATTGTTTGTTGTAATAAAGTCATTATTGTCATCTGGCGTTTTATTACTTATGTTACTATTATCCCACATTAGAACAGTGATAGCGATAATTAGCGCTATTAAAAGACACATTCTTACTAAAGATCGTCTGGACATGATAATTGCACCTCATTTGAATAATTGTTAGTCGCTTCGAGTATTTTGTCGATTTTTCAATTTTTATGTCAAACTATCTATATTATAAATCTAACCCATATCAAAATAAAGGTTTTATACTCAAATACTTAACTGTTCAAATGTGATAGTCAACGGATCAATTACTTTTCCCGCCAAAACAAAAAATGCCCAGATAATGGTCGTTTAGTGTCACAGTCTAACGGTTCCCCTGACATTACCCAAGCCGGTCCAGGTGATAAATTTCACCTTAACCGGCTTGTGTAATGTTTCTATTCAATTGTACATTTAACTTCTGCCAGTCCCCCGTAGTTATCCGCTTCCGCTCGCTATTAAGAGTTCGTTTGGCAGCCAAACTAACAGTTTTTCTCGCTATATTAAATGCGTAAATATTTAATATAGCAGATATAGGCGGCATGTTCAATACTTTTTTCAAATTTCACTTACATCAACGGAAAATTTAAGATAAAATATAAGTATAGCGTGCAGTTTTGGTAACGTAAGTCCTGTTGCCATCACTTGGGTAGCGTTTTTAACGCCTAAAGCTAAATACTTGATATAGACGGAGCGTGATCGTATTTATACAAATTATGTCAACATCACAGGCGCTGGAAATAGTAACTTAAAAATGTAAGTACAAAATTTCCCGCAATAAGCTGACGGTATTTACAGGTGTTTTAAAAATGCAAACACTAAAAAGTAAAGGGGAATTTCTATGAATCTAATTCATGAGCAAGTCATGCATCGTCAATTCGGAATTGGCAGTATAATAGAACAGGAAGAGAAAGTAATTTCGATAAAATTTTCTGGTGAAAATGATATAAAGATGTTTGAATACCCTTTGGCCTTTGACAAGTACTTAACTTTTTGTAACGCCGACTTACAAGGTAAAATTCTGGACGAGGTGCGTCTTATAAAGGAGCAGATTGAGACTGAACGAAGGCACAAGGAAGAAGAGTACCAGAAGCTCCAAGAGGAAAAAAGGCTTAATAATCTCGCGCTCAAAAAAACTGCGTCCAAAAAACATACTCCCGCCAAAAAAGGCACAAAAAAGGCTTCCTCTAAATCTAATCAAAATCAAGAGATGTACGGTGTCCTCGAGGGGTCTGCGGATAACTCTCTGTATCTTTAGTTTCCATGATGTCCCCGCTAACCTTGCATTGTCGACAAAAGTAAAATCACTCCCAGGAGCATGGCAAAATAGAAGCATAGCTGGGAGTGATTTTTTTAATTGCAACTTCGGTCGCCCGAAGTTAGTTCAAGTCTTTTAGCCTGCTCCCCTTCGCATTGTCATACTGCGCCGAAATCACCATTTTTCCGATTTTATCAACATCCCCCCACTTGATCATTTTAACCTCCATTTGACCGCTCCCGCAACCTTTCTTTTCCAGAAACTCCAAAAACACGGGACCACCCCAAAACTAAAAACAACCGCCATTTTTAGGCGACTGTTAGATCAATTAGTTTTCATATAAATTTAAAAGGAACCCGTAATGATTTACGCTACAGCCAATACTGATCATTACATACCTATACGCAAACTTTCGCCTGCGCACAAGCATTACACAACCAATACTGACCTTTGCTCGACTACCACAGATAGCTACTGAACCGCCTGCAATCTCCCAACTGCAAACGACCCGTTAAATTCACAACCCATGATAGTCTTAGCTCGACTGCAATACATCCCTTGGGACCATACGACAACAGTTGGGCTGCCGTACAGCCTTTCAAGACCTATAGCAATCTTCTCGCCGACTACTGCCGACCCATTTTCAGAACCGACAGCAATCTTTGACCGACTAATACCGAGCTCCGTTTCCGAAACCCGATACCAATCTTGGCTCAACCATTACAGATCCCTTACGCTGATTATTATCTCTCAAAATGACATTAATATTCCTTGCAACAATATCCAAAATACTTTTACATCGGAGCAACCACTTGGAAATTTAGTCCGTAATGTATGTACTATGCTTATCCCCATAAATCATCCAAGGTATTTGCCGCCAATAGTTTCGCATACGAAGTATACCTGGGTGACTGCGGCGCTTTCGCTTTTGCCTGTCCGGACAGCGATACCTTTTGGATTTGTTTAGCCTGACTTTTAAAATACAATATATATTTGCCAGTATCTTTGTATTTTTCTATCCGCGCTACTTCTGCTGCATATGTTATTGCCGATACCGGCGCGACCTGATAAGCAGCAATATATTTAATCTTGTTTATCATCGATGCCGAAATTCTAATTGAATACCAGCATTTTTCCCCAATAAAAGCTTCCTTGAAACCTTCTTCCTGGGCCGGAACTACTATTGTATCCAACTCGTCTAGATCGGTAGACGGCAACGCCGCCTCCAGTACATCATCTTGAAACGGGGTAAAGCGATGCAATATTTTATCATTAGCAATGAAGCTCTGCGCCTCAATGATATCTGCTGATATTTTAATCTTCGAAAGCACGCGTGTCAGCTGTTCACTTGTTTCATTGATAACAATAATCACAGCAACATCTTTATCAAAAATCAGGCGATCTAGCAATTCGTTGACATTATTATACTTTGACGATGCCCTAAGAAAATCATTAATCTTTTTATTTTTAACCGGATCTTGATTAATTTCATAAATTAAAATGGTTTTAATTTTATGCTTACTCATTTCAGAAGAAATAGCAAACCGCAGCACCTGCTCGCCGATATGGCCATAGACACTATGATCACTTAATTCTATTTCCACAAAATACAAAACCGGTTCGTCATGAAATTTCAAATCCAAGTAATAGCCGTCCGGAATCGCCGCCCCTTCTTTAGATTTGCCAATTTTCCTTTTGATATCAAAATAAAGGCCTTCGGCACCAAATATTATATCGGCATTGGAAACAACCATTTTTTCATATTCAGCTTCGCTAGCATACTGGTATTCATTATAAATGATGCCTTTTTCATCCAATATCTTATACATGTTTAGCCGCCTCTATTTCCTCATTCTACCCCACAACCCGCACGGCATTTTGCTTAACCTCAGTCACCAGTTCCATAATCCGCTGCTGACTGGTTTTATCAAACACTTTCATAAAGCTGACCGGCTTATCAAACGGCGGCTTCATCAGTTCAGCCATATTCTCGACATAGCCGTTCTGCACAATATAGTCGACAATCTTTTTTACAAAGACAATTTGCGTCTGGGTTAACGATTGGTCATTGATGAATTCTGAAAACACCTTCATCGCGGCCTCATATTCCAGCTTGCCGATCTTCCGCACTAAGAGGCCAAACGGGGTATCGCCGAATTCCCGTTCATAGTCGGTTTTATTGCCAAGCTCATCAATAAATATATGCTCCAGATTTTTATAGTCTACAAGCGTCAGCGGGATGTTATTGCGCAGCTTATATATTGCGAGGCTATCCTGATGCTTTTCGACTATCATGAATCGACTCTTCCGAGGGTATCTTTGGTCCTTCCAAATCCAGTTGATAAAACGCAAGGTCTAGCCATTCATTAAATTTATATCCTGCTTTTTTAATTACACCCGAAAATTTAAATCCTAATTTCTCATGCATTTTTATACTATCTTCATTTGCTGCGTCAATTCCAGCAACAAGTATTGCATATTCTCTTGCATTAGCAATTTTTATTATTTCCTGCATTAATTTTGTTGCAATCCCCTGATTCCTATAATCCTTATGAACATACACGGAATGTTCTATCGTATATTTATATGCCGGCCATGCTCTAAATGGGCCAAATGTAGCAAACGCAACAGCTTTTTCACTTTTTTCAAACACTAGCACTGGATATCCATCTTGCTTCTTTTTTTCATACCATTGTGTTCTATCATAAAGAGTATGAGCCTTATAATCATAGACCGCTGTTGTATTCAAAATAGCATCATTATAAATCTCTAATATATCCATTAAATCTTTTTCAGTTGCTTCCCTAATCATCCTTTTCACTACCTTTCAGAACTACTTTACTCTTCTATATTTTAACCCCCGCCTGGCGAAACGTAAAATTGACCTTAGTATGCGCTTGCTATAGAATGAGGTTATGGCAAAACGCTCGACCGAATAAATTAAGGAAAGGTGCATACATGACGCTTCAACAATTTCGGTATATCGTAGAGATTGCCAAACATAATTCCATTAGCAAAGCTGCCTCTGCCCTTTATGTCACCCAGCCAAGCATCAGCAAAGCAGTCCACGAAATGGAAAATGAGTTAGGGATTACTATTTTGGATAGAACAAACAAAGGTGTTGTCTTTACAAAAGATGGCCTGGAATTATTATTCTACGCTAAAATGCTTCTTGAAAAAGCAGAATCAGTTGTCTATCATTTCAATAAGCAAAAAGCGGCGGATTTAACAAAATTCTCTATTTCTTCTCAGCATTATAGCTTTGCTATTGAAGCTGTTGCAAAGCTAATGATTTATTTCGCCGAGCTAAAATATGAACTGACAATTCGAGAAGGTAAAACAACTGATGTAATTGATGACGTGTATGCGAGTAAAAGTATTCTTGGAATTTTATCGCTTACCGATTTAAACAAGAATCTTTTTGAGCGCTACTTCACCTCAAAATCGCTAATATTTACTCCTCTCGCTTCACTGAGGCAACATGTCTTTCTTCGAAAAGAGCATCCTCTAGCGAATCTCAAATCGATTACTTTAGAACAATTAGAAAACTATCCGTATCTTACCTACCAGCAGGACGATGTATTGCTCCATTTTGCCGAAGAAGTTATCAACATAGAAAATATTGAAAGGATAGTCTTTTTAAAGGACCGAGCTGCCATGAATAATCTTCTTGCAAATACAGATGGCTATAATATAGGAACTGGCTGCATCGTGAACAATTATATGAACCCTAATATTATTGCCATCCCCTTAGAAGATGGTAATCTGATCCAAATTGGCTTTGTAAAACGAAACGATGTATTTTTGCCAGAAGAGCTTATCGTATATATTGATTTTCTAACAACGGCTTTAGAAAGGTCTGCTCCAAAAGATAGATTATAAAAAACCACAAGAAATTATCAGCAATAAATAAAAAAACGGTCACAGCCCCTGATTCAACAAGGCCTGAGACCATTTTTGCATTCACCAATAATACAGTTCACAATCCCACCGATGATTTCTGATAAAACTCAATTTATTCTGCCCAAAAAACACTGCCGTCTTTTCTCGGCATCTCCTTTTGAACCGGCCCATCCGGATATCCCAAAATACAGTGTCCAATCCCCTCATATTCGCCCATGACGCCAAGTTCTTTTAGAATTTCCTTCCCCTTCATGACTATCAAACTCCTGCTTTGCTCGGTGAATCCAGCAGCTGCCGGTTCCCAGGCAATGTGCAACAAGCATCAGGTTACCCAACACAAGGCTGCCGTCATAAACACAGTTTATCCAGTCCTTCGAAGCAAGGACAATCAAGACAACAGATGCTCCATAAAATAGATCAACATTCCATCCTTCCACCGCTGCGTTCATCTTTGACAGCTTGTCACGAAGTTCTTTATTGGTTACCGCGACGATAATTGGCTTCTGCCCCATACCATTGGCTGCATAAAGACCAGCATCAATAATCTGCTCAATAATATCCTTCGGTACCATGTCCGTTTTATACTTACGGACACTTCTTCTTTCTTCCATAGCTTTCAATACTTCGTTCATGCTTTGTTCCCCTCCTCTAGATGCTCAATTTTGAAAATAACCGGTCGAGTACCATCATTACAACAAGCAAGCATCATCTTCTCATCGTTCGTCCACCCTTTCATGATTTTCGGAAGTCCTAGTATTTCTGATGTGAAGCCTAAAAAAGCAGGCTAGCCTTCTATTAGTTGTAAACCGTCCCAAAACAACCTCAATGCAAAAAGAATTAAAACTGCTCCAAGAACTCTTATAACACCTACATAGATCTGTCCTTGCAAAAATCCCCTTGAACGATTAACCGCAATAGCCAATATAATTTTTGCCCCCGAAAGGCAAACATAAAAACTCGCTACAAAAATCACCGCAGCCATACCATCCATCGCATAGGCATTCATAATTATTGGAGCGCCTATAACAAACCAAAAAAGATAAGGATGAGGACTCAGCGCATTCACTATGGCCGTCTTCCAAACCGAACCAGACTCAGCCGCTTTAAAATCTTCTGTTCCAGCTCGAAAACGAATGTTCTCATATCCCAAATAACATACAAAAGCGCCCCCCTAGGAGCGATATGGGCCCAAAAAGAGGCTTTAAAGCCAAAAGCATAGATACGACACGCCGACAGATATCGCAACAATTGGCAAATCAGTAATCAACGGAGCCACAGCGACTTTGCTCCCTTCTCTTAGGCCATAACGAAACATAACCGCCCACACTAAATTTCGCGACCACTGCACGGGCCTTTTGAGCAACCACCGCTACCGAGTGGCTTTATTTTTTGCACTATAACGCTAAAAAGAGGCCTCAACCCTTGCGAACACAAGGAATGAGGCCTCTTTTGTTGCCTTTAAATGGTTTATTATTCAATTAGCTAGAGCGTTTGCCTTGCATCCGTCACTCTTACCTCCATGACGGCTCGAGCCCAATCGAATTTTTTCTTCATACGGTCAAAATCTTCGCCCGCTTTTATAAAACGAGCGCTTCCCTCAACGATAACACCTGTTCCTTTCGCTCTATAGCCTTCAACTTCTCTATTGGCAATTGAGAGAGTAACCTCGGTGTTGGCAGTAATATTTTTCTCAGTCCTTAGAAAGCCATAGGCGGGAATCAGGAGCTTGTCATCAGGAGTTACCTCAATATAGCTATTCCAGGTATTAACTAAATGAGGACCATCAACTCCATTAGTCACAATAGAAACTGCTCCATCAACAGGGTGAGACAAAATAGCTATTAGTTTTTCGTTTAGCACAATGATTACATTCTTTCGTTTAGACTTGGAAATACTGGTAAAGTGTGTGACCCCATATCGGTTTTAAGCTTGACCGATAGTATTCTAGATGAATAGGAACCTATCTCTCGCTCATGATAATCTTATAGTGTGAACTTAAACGAAAAATATGCAACATAAACATATTTGATCCAGCGAACCATAGCACTATAATCTAGGCTTTGGTACAAAAACCTCACCAATTCAAAAATACCCTTACATTTACCAAAATATCAAACAGATCACTGTTCTTTCACTTGTATCTCTGAACCTTTATTCAACTTGGGTAGTAAACTAATTGATAATTATTAATGTATATTTCATTTATCCGCCATACAACGAATCGTTCGCTGGTTTGAGATATTTTCTGACCTTCTCATTTATCTTCTCGACATTTTCACATATGAAATGACTTCCAGCAACTTCTCTCCACGAACCTGAGCTCTTGCTTTGGCCTTTGCTTCCAAAATAGTTGTCTCAGGAGGGGTTATCAATGCTCGTGGAATTACTCGAACCATTTTTTCCGCCAAATCTTCGACAGAACCAGTTCGGAAAAATATCACTTCCTTATCAGTGAGTTCCTTATTTACCGGAATATCAGAAATGATTGACGGAATTCCGAGAGAAACCGCTTCTCGTACAGATCCGCCACCAGGAGTTCCTTCAAATAAAGAAGGCTGAAGTACGGCTATAGCGTCATACATGATTTGTATTTGGTCTTGTTTGGGAATATGGCCTAATATATAAACCCGGTCTTTAATTCCCATGCTTTTTATTTTTTCTTCCAATTCACTAAAATAAGTAGGAAAGCGAGGATCAAAGGTCTTCCCGGTGCAAACTATTGAAATATTAACATCTGTTTTTTGTTTCAGAATAGATAAGGCCTCAAATGCGGTTATATGAGATTTGTGTACCCAAAATTGATTTGAAATCAGAAAGTATTTTTCCGGAATAGAGTATTTTTTATGAACGTCTTGTTCTTCTCCCAGGTACCCGATAATCGGACCAGGAGCAGGCGGCAAAACAAAAATTTGGCAGGATGCTTCGGGAAAAAATTTTAAAGCATCTTCCTTTACTGTCCGCGCAGCCACTAAGATAGCCTTAGCCTCCGACAACAAACGAGTAATCTCCCAGTCTCTTAGGCGATACTCGTCTGCAGAAAAATACTCTGGATAATACTTGTGCTGAAAGTCATACCAATATCCTATCCAGGGAACCGGAAAATCTTTACCCAATGACTCCATTACTGGAAAAACTACATCCGCATTAATGATATGTAGACTGTCAATAAGTCCTTGCTGTGAGTTATCATAAGGGATGCCCTGAATGTTTCTAGAAATATTACGAAACCAGTCACGGAAGTGTTCAATCTCTGTTTCTTCCAGAAGAATGCCTTTTCGCGGTAACAGAAGATATATTTGAAGTGGCTCAGTCTGATTTATTATATTTAAAGCGTTTGCACATGACAGTAAAAAATCTCTGCCACCACCCCATTGTGAAAAACGGTCACCCAGCAGCGCAATTCTCATTTTATCCTCCGGGCCGGCGATCCAACATACGTACCGGGCTCTAGAATATTCCCCACCACAGTAGCACCGGCACCAATAATTGAGTTAGAACATATTGCTACTCCATTAATTATGGTTACTCCGCCACCGATAAAAACAAGATCATCAACTTTTACTTTACCCATTATAGTAGCGTTTGGTCCAACAAAGGAATGACAGCCTATTTGCGTTTCGTGCCCGACCACACTGGCATAACTAATAAAGGTATTCTCACCAATTACAGCTTCTGCACCAACTATTGCTAAGTGCCCAACATAAGAACCTTTACCAATCTTAGCGTAACGCCCTATATGAGCTCTCTGGGATAAAACCGAGGTTAATCTTGCCTTATCGATCTGTTCAAATTTTTGTTTTCTTTTCATATTACTGCCTATAGCTATTATGCACTTATACTCCTCTTCCGGAATTGTTTTCACCACGCTAAATCCAAGTTTCGTTTCACCTTCCTGAGCATTGTCGTCGACAAAAAGTATGCGACTGTCCGGTTCATTATAAAGAATAATGTCCGCAATATTATGGCTATGACCGCCACAGCCGAAAACCACGATCAGTTTCTCTTTGCCGCTCATAATCCGTCTCCTTCACTTCTCTTTACATTGTTTGAAGTCTAGTACCGATAGCGTAAAAATTTATTGGTTGTATGCAGCTTCTGAGCGTTGCGTCTGTTCCACTCGGCACAGAGCTGTTCATAAATTTTCTTGTCGATAATTCGGCATCCAATATATACAGGCACATATCTTTGACCAAATTTCGCCTTGAATTTGAACAGACTGTCGTCAGGATTAATCGACATTCCCCCTCCCCAGCAAATACGCTCACACCCCATCATAGATGCATAATATACATCAGCCCACATCATAAACGCATCGGCATGAACAGAGCGAAAGGCTGAATCTACTGCGGCTAGATGGAGGAAGGCCAATTTTTCACCTAAGAAAACAACATGGCTGGCTATCAGGCCGGAATGAGAGCTGGACATGGAGCAAAGTACCTGTCCTACTTGTTTATTATCAACAGCCATAAGTGAGCGAAAATATGCCTCATTAAACTGATAATATGGGGTCATGTGCAGCCTTTCAGCTGCCATATTATAAAGCACTGCAAAATCATTCACACGGCCAGTTCCGTGGATTAACATATGATCTAAATCCGCTTCTTTCGCTTTCCGAATATTTCTCTGCACTTCTTTTTCCCAACTGCTAAGAATTTCTTCTGGCAGCTTGCCAATAAGCTCTGTTTCCACGTTTGTCCGGACTTTTATAGTCGAATACCCCGCTTTCACCATAACAGCCGGATCTATCCATTCGGTATGACAACGGACAAGTTCAGCGACTGCATTAGTCTCTCTAAAATAATCTGCAATCACTGTATATGCTGTTATCTTATCTTTGTCATCCCATTCGCCAATGAATAACGCTCCACCATATCCGTAAGCAGTCTGAATATCATAATAAAATGCTGCACCCGGCAATTGATATCCAACAATCGGATGACGCAGATAGGGATAAATCATCCATGCATCCCCTTTGTCGATGTAGATGCATTCGGCATGCCCCTTCTCCCAGCGCGAGGCAGTATCGTAATAGGCAGGATGCCAATATACTTCACGGCAGCACGCCGGTAATTGCCTCCACCAATAAAGCCATTCTTCCTTAGATAGAATTTTCAAATTCATGTCATTTCCTCTAATGTTTGTTCAGAAACTCGCGAATAGAATTACAGATAAAATTCACATCCTCGGCTGTTAGCCCAGGCCAGCTAGGCAAATTTATGCCCCGTAAACTGATATCTTCCGCTACACTATGATGCTGATAATTTTGCGAGTATATCGGCATCGTGTGTATGGGATAAAAGACCGGCCTAGTTTCAATACCAAGCCCTGCTAAATAGTCGCGCAATTTTTCTCTCAACAAAGCATCTGACACAAGCACAGAACACATCCAGTATGAATTAACCACATCGCCGATTTCATCGTGAAAACGAAGCGGCAAGTCTTTTAATTCATTACGATACCAACTCGCAATCTGACGTTTTTTGCTGACAAACGCATCAACCTGTTCTAATTGAGCCAGGCCAATGGCTGCACATAGATTGGTCATCCGATAATTATAGCCTATTACGTCATGCCAATACTGCCGGTGCGGGGACAATCCTTGCCCTTTTAAATGCACTGCACGATCATATAAGGTCTTATTGTTAGTAGCAATAATTCCGCCCTCTCCGGTAGTGATAGTTTTATTTCCATAAAAGCTGAAAGCCGCAATTTCACCAAAGTTACCTACGTGAGATTTTTTGTACCGGGAACCGATAGCTTCGGCACAATCTTCGATCATAAATATCCCAAACTCTTTTGTAATAGCAGTCAACGCATCCATATCGCAGGGATGTCCATACAAGTGAACAGCTATAATCCCGCATGTTTTAGGGGTGATTTTGCGCCGGATATCGTCTGGATCAATTTGCCACGTACTTTCAAGCGAATCCGCAAATATCGGTGTAGCGCCAGTATAGGCAATAGCATTAGCGGATGCAACAAAAGTCAACGTCGGCACAATGACCTCACTTCCTGGACCTGCCCCAAGAGCCAGCAAGGCTAAATGCAAGGCTGCAGTGCCACTCGAAACAGTGGTTGCATAGCGGGTTCCAATATATTCAGCAAACTTCTGTTCAAACTCTAAGGTAAATCCGCCCTTTGAAGATATCCAAGTAGAATCAATGCACCTGATAATATATTCCTTTTCATTTCCGCTGAGCGTTGGTCTATAAATAGGAATTTGCTTTATGTACTCCTCACTATTTTTGGACAGCGTCAATGTAATCTACCTCCATTAAGATAACAAAACCTTCAGCTTCTTACTTACCATCAAGTTGCAGCATCATTCTAACATCGCAGGAAGTGGCAATTGGACGCTCCAATACCTTTGCCAGCCCGGTAACAAATTCAACATTTGACTGGTTAGTAGCGAACCTTTGTAGGCATTCGTCAGCCCAGATATTATCCTCAAGGCCGACACGAACACCATCTGCCGAAACAACCGCAAGCGCATTCATCAATTTTTGATTGATGCCGATACCTGTTAACGAATAATATGAATTACTTGGCAGATCCGCAATGATCAATCCAGCATGAAGTAAAGTCGCTTGAGCACTTGCAACATTGCCAAGAATAATATTGAAATAAAAAGGGGGGGTTACCAGCCCTTTATTAATCAAATACTTAGCAAAGTTGACCATTCCCAAATCGAAAACTTCCAATTCCGCCTTGATTCCTCTTTCCTTCATCATTCTTGCCAATGCAATAATAGTCTGCGGACTATTAACACTCACCGTATAAGCAAAGTTAAGTGAACTTAAAGTCAGACTGGCCATATCCGGCTTGGCATCGCCTTCAATGGTTAGCACTTCCGAGCGTTTGTCAAACTCAGAATAATTCCGTCCACTTGTTGAAACAGTAATTACAATGTCTGGACACTTTTCCCGAATTCCCAAAATAATATCACTGTAAACTTCTTTTTTATATGTAGGTAATCCATCAGTATCCCTAGCATGCAAATGTACCATCGATACTCCCATTTTTTCACATTGGACAACATTATCTACAATTTCTTGTGTACTGATGGGTACGTAAGGAGTCATTTCTTTGGTAGGAACCATTCCAGTTGGTGCAAAATTGATAATAAGTTTTTTCATAATTACCCCCAAGATCATGGTACCAATACACAACTAAACAAGAACAGAAATATTTATAAATGAGACTTAATTCAGGTGGGGTTTTAACCACATCTGAATTTTAGTCGAATTAACTGTTCTTTACTCCAGCCTGTAGAGGATGGAGTATTAGAACGGCTAATTCATCGGATAAAATATGATATTCAAATCGTTTTTAAAAGTGAATTGCCAAATTACTAAAGTGCTCCAACCCATATATCACGGGCTGGAGCACTTTTATAACCTCTTACACTATTCAATATCCTGCCCATAGGCAAGATCAATTTTATAAAAACCTGCCGAACCTTTGATGTTACACACTTTCTTTCTCAGGTTTGTTTCTATATGGCAGATAATCCAAAAATCTTTTAACTGCCAGCGATGCAGATTTTTTATCTTTCATTGCAAGCCCAATTTTACGGTACGCTGGTATATCCAATTCCTTTATTACAACTCGATATGGAATACGTTGCAAAATAAGTTCTGGCAGAATACTGATTCCCAATCCACTTTCGACCATTGACATGATGGCATAATCATCCCATGTCGTAAAATGCACTTTGGGTTCAACACTGCACTTCTCAAAAATCTCGGATATTTCATTCTTTGCGCCTTTTTCTAATAGCATGAAAGGATAATCACATAGCGCCTTTACAGGAAAGTGTTCACAGTTAGCCATTGGATGATCTTGCGGCAAAACAGCAAGCAGCTTATCCTGCTCTAAAAATATCGTTTCAAACTCCGGGTATGTAGGAAGCCGGAGAAAACCACAATCCACGCGCCCCTCCAAAATCCAGTTTTCAATTTCCATATAGTCGCCCAACAAAAGCTCGTAATCAATATTGGGGTAGTCCTTTTGGAACTCTTTAATAATATTCGGAAGCCAATGGGTCGCTACGCTGGAAAATATACCAATCCGAAGTAACCCCGATTGCAAGCCGTTCAGTTCGTCCACCTGCGCCTGCAATTTCTGATATTCGTTACATACGCTTTGAGCAAACGGCAACAGTTTTAATCCGTCGGAAGTAAGGCGCACACCGGCGCGCCCACGCTCAAGCAGCGACACGCTCCATTCCTTTTCCAAATCGTTAATCATGCGACTAATTCCGGATTGGGAATAGTTCAATACCTCTGCAGCTCTTGTAAAGCTGCCATATTCGACAGTCTTGACAAAAGCCATGAATTTTTGAATGTTCATATCCATACTATACTTGCCCTTTCACCATCCGTTTTTGTCATCTTTATCATGTAAAATATTCGTTTTTGTAATCCACATGAGTATGATACACTACAAGCACAAAGATTTCAAATCAGAAGAAGTGAACCATCGCAAATCGTCCATGATCCTCAGACGTTCTCAGCGCACACCCCCACGGTTATTCAAGTATAGCAAGAGAAGGTGAATAAATTGAGTTTGTATCAAAACAGAATTGTTGTCAAGGTTGGGACTTCTACCTTGACAAATGATATAGGGAAAAGTAATTTGCGTTCCTTTGACCGCATTGCCTGCATACTGTCCGATATTCAGAACTTGGGGCATGAAATAATTTTGGTGTCGTCCGGCGCAATTGCCGTTGGCGCAAATAAGCTGCAAATGAAAACACGACCAACGAGTATGCGTTTGAAGCAGGCCGCTGCTGCGGTGGGACAATGCAGCATTATGTACTTATATGACAAATTTTTCAATGACTACGACAAGACTATCGCACAAATTTTGTTGAACGCCGAGGATATGGAAATTGAGGAAAAGAAGGAAAATCTAACAAATACTTTTGATGCATTGCTCGAAATGGGTATTATCCCGATTGTGAATGAAAACGATTCGGTTAGCTATACCGAAATTGAGTCGGAAGACAAATTATTTGGTGATAACGATATGCTCTCCGCAGTTGTCGCCGTATTATGCAAGGCGCAAAAACTTATCATTCTGTCCGATATTGACGGTTTATACGACAGTGATCCTCGCCTTCATCCTAATGCAAAATTGATCGAGCGCATTACGACAATAGACGAAGGCGTACAATCTTTAGCCGGCGGAGCTGGTTCTCGACGCGGTACAGGCGGTATGAAAACAAAACTGCAGGCAGCAAAGCTGGCAACCGCACAGGGAATTGACACTATCATTACTAACGGCAAAAATCCGTCTGCACTGTATGAAATCATTAAAGGTGGCAACGTTGGGACGCTTTTTATCGGTAAACGCTAATGCGGTCTCAGGTGCAAAAACTAAAACCGATCCAAGGCAGATTGCATTTTGCTAGATTTTCTCTTTCAAGGCTAAGCCAGCTAAAGTTCTTCACCTCTCACTCTCTGGTGGTTCTTTACAAAAAATTGATGTCCGGAACATTATTGTTCCGGACATCAATTTTTAACTATTTAGCATTTTTGAGTAACAGCAGACCAACAAGGTGTACCTAAAAAGCGAATTGGTATATACTGTCACATAACGTTAATAAGAAAAAGCATAAATCATGATACCAACAAGAATAACATAGACAATACAATATTTGATTGTTACTGCCAGTATCGAACCTTCCTGCCCTTCCTGCCCCGTTGCCGAACAAGCTACAGCAATACTTTGCGGCGAAATCATTTTGCCTGCCGTTGCACCTGTTGTGTTCGAAGCCGTTATCCATGAAGGATCTGCCCCAATAGCGAGAGCCGTTTTCTTCTGCAGTCCGCCAAAAAGAACATTAGCACTGGTGTCGCTTCCTGTTACAAAGGTTCCCAATGCACCAATAGCCGGTGCAATTACCGGATAGAACTTGCCTGTCACCTTTGCCACAGCTATCGCGATAGCTGCAATCATTCCACTGTAACCCATTATTTTCGCCATACTAACAATAGCCATAATGGTAATAATGGTTTTCTGGAGTTGCTTAACAGTTTTGCCGAACGTTTCAATAAGGGCCGTAACTGATGCGCCTTGCAGCAATCCCCCAATAACAGCTGCAATCATTATTAAAGTACCAGGGGTTACCAGCCAATCAATACCCATAGGCTTACCGTCAGGGCCATTGTAAATGAAAAGAATACTTTTAACGCTACCTAATGTTGCGTTAATATCCGGAAAGAACTTGCTTGTTCCCAAAATCAAAATAAACAGCAACGCATAAGGCGACCAGGCAATTACCTGTTCTTTTAACGATGTAGCAGATTTTTTCTCGCGAACAACGTTTTTATCTTCAAAAGAAAACTTCCATTCTTCCTTCGGCGGCGAAAGCTTAACCCAAACAGCAATACAAAGCATCGATACGATTGAGCCAACAATAGCTGTTAACTCAGGCCCAATGTATTTTGCAACATAAAGCTGCGGAATAGCAAAACCAAGGCCAGCAACAAGCGAAGTTATAACTACACCCTTCAGACCGGATAAGCTTTTGGTCATAATCAATACTAAAGCCAACGGAACAACAATAACAAATGGTGTTAACTGCAAAGCGGTGTCAAATGTTAATCTCATGACATCCAAATCAGCGACCTTCGCTAAAGTTGTAATCGGAATTCCAACAGCGCCAAAAGCGACTGGAACTGTATTGGCAATCAAACAAATGACTGCAGCAAAAAAAGGATTAAACCCTAGGCCAATGAGAATAGAAGCCGGAATAGCAACCGCTGTGCCAAACCCAGCAGCAGCTTCCAAAAATCCCCCAAACCCCCAGGCGATAAGCAGCGCCTGAACACGGCGATCTCCGGAAAAGCTTCCCATATAGCCTTTGATAGTTTCCATGGCCCCTGTCTTCAATGTCACATTGTAAGTAAAAATTGCCGCAAGTATTACCCAAATAATAGGCCACAAAGCCAAAACTATCCCTTCAACCGCAGCCTTTATTGATAAAATAAGCGGCATTCCCCATCCTGCTATAGCAATAACGAAACTTAGGACAAGCGCAATGATACAGGCTTTATAAGCAGCCATTTTTAAAACACCTAAACTAATCAGCAGCCATAATAGCGGAATAAATGCCAACAGTGCTGACATGAACATGCCATATGGGCTAGTAATCACTTCCCACATTTTTATCACCTCTATACTTTTTAAGCGCAACGCTTATTGTATGTCCCCGGATAATTAATATCATCCCTTAAGTTTTAAACAAAGCTGATCATAAATATAATTCATGTGAATACGCATAGTCTGCCGTGCTTGGTCACATTCATGCTTAGCAATAGCTTCATAAACCTGGCTATGCTGCTCGGCTAGTATTGCTGCATTATTGGAATCTTGGAGAATCATTTGCCGCATATTCACAATATGGTTACAAACAACCTCATGAATAGAAGAATACATTTGATACAGCAAAGTATTATGACTAGCCTTGGCAATAAGGGAATGATACATGTAATCCGCCTCATCTGTTGCTAAACCCTCATATTCCCCTATCAACAACTGTTTATAACCATAAAGCTCCTCAAGTTCTTGCGGAGTAATGGCCTTTGCCGCCAGACCAGCACATTCTATTTCCAGCATCGACCGGACATTAATTAACTCAACGGCATTATCTTCCAACATGAAAATCAGGGAAAGCGGCTCAAAAATCTTATTTTCGGAAAAAGAAGAAACAATAAAGTTCCCCTCGCCTTGGCGACTTTCAGTAAGACCCACCATTTCCAAAGAGCGCATGGCTTCACGTATAGCTGTCCGGCTGACACCAAACATTACTGCCATATCTCTTTCAGGAGGCAGCTTATCACCCTTCTTTAAGGTCTTATTAAAGATCATTCGCTTAATTTGCTCGATGACTTGCTTGTAAAGCTTAGTCGAAACAACCGGCATAAACTCCATAGCTAACCAACACCTTCTTAATGATGAGCATAATATACTGATTATAGCTCGCGCTAGATCTTATTATTATTCAATTTCCGAATGCATTTCGCCTGCCTGAAATCACAGTTTCAGCCCTGAACCCCCAATTGCCGTTTTCTCGTGCTCATTTTATATCACTGACAGACCTTGCCTGGATTTAAAATATTCTTTGGATCAAAAGCTGCTTTAATATTTCGCATCAGCTCTATGGAGTCATTACTAAGCTGCTCAAACAAATAAGACTTCTTAGCATAGCCTATTCCATGTTCTCCTGATACTAGCCCATTTAATTCAACAGACTTTTTATACATACAGTCAAATACGGCGCTTAATTTCTTTTGCCATTGTTCTTGTGCCAAATCATCTCTTAATACATACACATGCAGATTTCCATCGCCGGCATGACCAAAACTTCTAACTCTTATATTAAACTGTTTTTGCAATTCGTCTGTATATTTAACAAACTCTGCTACCTTGTTTCTGGGAACAACAACATCACACTCATCCATTTCTGTTGTTGTGGCTTTAACAGCTTCTAAAAATGCTCCCCTTGCCGACCATACAGCTTCTTTTCGTTCATCGGTATCGACAATGTAAACATCCAAGGCCCCTTCATCCAAACAGATTTTAGCAACTCGGTCATAGGCTTTTTCTATATCCTCTTTGCTGTTGCCATCGAAAGTTAACAGCAAGTATGCATCCGATGAGTTATCCGGGAATTTCTTACCAAGAAACTCTTCAGCCGCAATGATGACTTCTCTTTGCATAAACTCGATAGCTGTCGGTATAGATTTTGACTTTATGATCTTAGGCACTGTGTTTATCGCCAATTCCAGATTTGGGAACGGAATTAAAAGACTAATTGCCTTTTTCGGCAACGGCAACAACTTTAAAACCGCCTTGGTTATTATCCCCAGAGTTCCTTCCGAACCGCAGATCAGATCTTTTATACTGTAGCCGGAGCTATTCTTAACAACCTTGCCGCCAACCTCGATAACCTTCCCTGTAGGAAGCACCACAGTTAGACCCCGCACATAATCCCTAGTAACGCCATACTTTACAGCTCGCATGCCACCAGCATTGGTGTTAATATTTCCACCTATTGTAGCCGACTTCTCGCCTGGATCTGGTGGATAAAATAAATCATACCCTTCGACAAACTTGCCTATCTCCATCAATAAAACGCCGGGCTCTACCGTTAAAGTCAAGTTTTCTTCATCAATTTCAAGTATGTTATTCATTTTCGTCAAATCAATCATTATGCCGCCATGAATCGGAACCGACGCTCCAACAAGTCCAGTTCCCGATCCTCTTGCCACTACCGGAATGTTATTTTCATAAGCATAAGTCATTATCTTTGCCACTTCTTCTGTACTTAAAACTTCAACTACCGCTTCCGGCATTTTGCTTATTCCGCCTAATTCATCATGGCTATAGTCCTCATTTATATCCTCACCGAAATGTACCCTGTCTGCACCAAGCACTTTTATTAAAAAGCCAACATCGCTTTGGTCTAATTTTTTATATTCTTGCTGACAATTGCTTACCATTTTACTTACCTCCAACTTGTTATGTTATTGCTATAATTTTTCGGACAGTTCTGCACAACACAATTAGGCAATTGCTTTTCCTTCCTTTATATTGCTGATTAATCTTGGAAGCACTTCGTAAAGATCTCCCACGATGCCATAGTGCGCAACATTAAAGATAGAAGCCCGTGAATCTTGATTGATAGCTACTATGCAGTCAGAATTATTCATTCCTGCTGTAAATTGAACAGCTCCAGATATTCCGCAAGTGATGATTAATTTTGGTTTTACTGTTCTGCCGCTTAATCCTATTTGACGCTTGGCATCAGCCCACCCGGCTTCAATCAACGGTCTAGTTACCGCTAACTGTGCACCAATCAAATCTGCCAGCTCTTTTACCATCGCTAAGTCTTTTTCGGATTTTATCCCTCTGCCAACCGCTACGATTACTTCAGCATCAGAAATGCTTGCTTCAACTTCTTTTTCGGTCACCTTTAATACATTTATCGCTGAAATTAATTTGTCTGCAGCCATTTCACAGACCGTTATCTTGCCTGCTGCTACAGCCATTCTCGCCGGCGCGTTCATTACCTTATATCTTACTGTCGCAAGCTGTGGCCGATTGTTAGGATTTATTATTTGAGCCATTATATTGCCACCGAACGCCGGCCTTATTTGTACTAAGTCGGTGTTATCTTTCATATCCAGCACTGTACAGTCTGCAGTGAGCCCAGTCTTAAATCTTGCTGCTATTCTCGGTGCTAAGGACCTTCCTATGGTTGTAGCGCCAACCAGCAATGTTGAAGGCTTAACTTTATTTATAAAAGCTTCCAAAGCTGCTGTATACGGTTCTATTCTAAAATCTTTCAGCTCTTCATGATCATATACGAAAACTTCATCCACCCCATAATGCAGCATTTCTTTCGCTTTATCCGCAATATTATGCCCGACAAACACTGCGTATACAGGATGTTTTACCTTATCAGCTAATTCTCTTGCTTTTCCTATAAGTTCAAAGGTAACAGGGTGTATGTCGCCGTCTACATGATCTACGTAAACCGCCACCCCATTCCACGCGCTCTTATCTATTTCTTCAACTTCCTCTTCCACAAATTCCATGACCCCGGTGGGACCTTTTTTTACGCAAAGCTTGCACATTTTACAGGCTGCATTTACTTCAATTTTTCCGCCATTGTTTTCTATTGCGCCAAAGGGACATATTTTTACCAACTCATCAATATTTGCTGCATTAACTTTATCTTGATTTACAACTAATCTTCCCATTTTCTTTCCCCCTATATATAAAAACCTCTCACCATAAAAACGGGTTTTGAGCGCTCTATTTTACTCAGTTTTTAAATTAAGCAAATTTTAATTCTTTAAGTTTAGCAGTCAACCGTTCTGCTAATTCTGCGCCACTGCCATTCCAGATCTCTTTATCTGTGTTTACTGCTGGCGGAAAAATTCTTTCAACCTGCGTCGGCGATCCATTCAAGCCATATCTTTTTTCATTTTGATCCTCAAAGTCTTTGAAACTTAACACTTTAACTTCCCGATCCTTAGTCTCCAGTTTTTTCTTATATGATGGCAGTCTTGGTTGATAGATATCCTTTTCAACCGTAAGTAAACAGGGAAATTTTATTTCTGCTAATTCAATCGTATTAGGCATGTCCATTTCTACTACCATAGAGCTTGCTTTTATTGCTTCAATTTTAATTACATTCGCTATATGCGGCATTCCCAGGTATTCAGCCATCTCAGGTCCTACTTGCGCGGTATCACCATCCGTTGTTTGTTTGCCACATAGTATTAAGTCGATATTGCCCATTTGACGAACACCTTGCGATATTGTATAAGAAGTAGCTAAGACATCCGCCCCGGCGAATTTTCGATCAGAAAGCAGCACCCCTTCATCTGCCCCCATCATATACGCTTCTTTTATTACTTCGCTTGCTTGTGGTGGTCCCATACTTATGACCTTTACTGTCCCGCCCACTTTCTCTCGTATCCTTAAAGCTGTTTCAAGAGCATATAAGTCATATGGATTCATTTTTGAATCCACCCCGTCGCGCTTTAATACTCCGGTTACTGGATCAACCTCAACTTTTGAAGTTTCTGGTACTTGTTTAATGCATACTAAAATGTCCATATTTTTCCCCCAAATTAAATACGTTTTTATAGTAAAGAGCATATTTTTTTATATTGCTCTTTATAACTTAGTGACTTTCCCTTATTAGCACAATAGTGCTATACCAATATGGCATATTGGTATAATGGTATGACCAATTTTACACATATATTATCACACTATTTATAAAGTTTCTACTGTTGTGAAAAAGTTAACTTATATAAACAACCACACCCATAATCCTATTTATAAATTCAACTTAAAAAGGGGCAGATTGAATTACTTCAACCTGCCCTTTTCTTATCATATGCATTATCTCGATGCCACAAATTGTTCTCTCAACTATTTCAAGACTATTAAATCCTGTATTGGCTTAACCTTGCGTTTTATAAACCGCTGGTCTTGCTCAAGATTTCGGATTATGTAATTGTATTTGCCAATAATATAACTTATAATCTATTATATAAAAATATAATATTTTTTTACAAAACAACAAACATGGATTAAAAAGTTATATCAGGGTACTAATTAAGAAAAACGGAGAAAGGTATTGAAACTGCAACAACCATCAGTAATTTTAGCATTAAACGGATTTATTCTGGCAATTGGGTCGATTCTATATGGAACAGCGGTGTTGAAACTGCCGGCGATATTGCCGCTTATAATGGCGAATATCGTGGCCTGTCTAATTGGAAAGTATTTGGGCTATTCCTGGAATGAACTGCAGCAGGCCATGTTTGAAGCTATTGGCCGGGTGCTGCCGGCCGTTTTTTTGCTGATTGCCGTCGGCATGCTTATCGGAGTGTGGATTTTATCAGGAACTATCCCGGCCATGATGTATTGGGGACTAACGCTGCTTTCACCAGGAATTTTTCTGGCAACAACCTTTATTCTATGCGTTATTGCTTCAACCATGACCGGGACTTCTTTTGGAACCATGGGTACCATCGGCATTGCGCTTTTAGGCGTGGGCGTGACCCTGGGGTATCCTGCACCACTCATTGCCGGCGCTATTGTATCAGGCGCATATTTTGGCGATAAAATGTCGCCGGTATCCAGCTCAACTTATATTGCGGCTTCACTGTGCGAAGTCGAGCTGTTCAGCCATATTGGGTCAATGCTGTGGACCACTCTGCCGGCAGCCGGTTTAGCAACGCTGCTTTATGGCCTTATTGACAGCCGCTATGCCGGTCTGGCGGTAACCAGTGATATTCTGCTGATCTTAGAGAGTTTGGCCAGAACTTATCATTTGACCGTATGGACGCTGTTGCCGCCGCTCATATTAATGGGGCTGGCGTACCGGAAATATCCAGCCATCCCAAGCGTTCTGGCCGGTGTTCTTGTCGGGGCCGGTGTTGCCTGGCTGGGACAGCAGCAGTCCTTGACCGCCATTACTGATGTTATGGTTAACGGGTATGCTGCCAAAACCGGCATACGGCAGCTGGATGTGCTTTTAAGCCGGGGCGGGATTCAGAGTATGAGCAGTTCCATTTTATTATTGCTAACCGCCATATCGTTTGGCGGCATTCTAGAAAAAACTCAAGTTTTAGCAGTATTGACCAGCCGGATTACGGCCTGGGCTGATACTACCGGTCGACTTGTTATGGCGGTACTGTTAGCCGGCTATATTATGATGCTTGGCACCGGCAGCCAAATGGTAAGTATCATCCTCCCCGGTCGGGCCTTTATGCCGGTTTTTCTTGAGCGGAAGCTTGCGCGCCGGGTCTTGTCGCGCACCATCGAAGACAGCGGAGTGCTGGCAGCGCCGCTTGTTCCATGGAGTGTGCATGCCTTTTATATCTTAGGCATACTGGGGGTAAGCGCCTATGAGTATGCCCCCTACGCCCTGATGTGCTGGCTGGTGCCACTGTTTTCACTGCTGCTGGCGTATACCGGTATTGCCATCTGGCGGGAAGATGAACAGCCAATTGTAAATAAAAAATAACAGCAAATAAGAGAGGATTGAATATTATGGAAGCTATAAAATTTTTTGTTGATTACGATGATGAGGTAACGCTGGAAAAGAAATTAGCCGACTATATTGAAGAACATGTCAGCTATGACCTGCCGGCAATTACTATCGGCCATTGGAATGATGCTTATGATACTTCACCGGAACCGGTTATAAACTATCTTATTGCTAATAAAGCTAAATTTCCTAATTTGAAAAAGATATTTCTCGGCGATATAGACTCTGATGAGTGTGAAGTTTCCTGGATCATTCATACTGATGCCGCGCCTTTAATTAATGAGTTTGCCTTAGAAGAGATTATTATAAAAGGAGCTAACGGCCTTCGCCTGAAAAACGCAGCGAGTAATACTTTAAAGGAACTGACCATTATTTCCGGCGGTCTTGCCAGCAATACTTTAAACGACATTGCTGAGGCTACAATACCTAATTTAGAGCATTTAGAACTCTATTTAGGCGTAGATGATTATGGGTTTGACGGCGACATTTCCACCCTGGAACCGTTTATGCAGCGGAGCAATTTCCCTAAGGTAACATACTGGGGGTTAAAAAACAGCGAGATTGCTGATGAAATTTGCGAACGGGTGCTGGCTTCGGATATTCTGCCAGGCCTCGAAGTGCTGGATATATCGCTGGGGACTTTAAGCAACCGCGGCGCTGAGCTAATCCTGGAAAATATGGATAAGTTAGCGCATTTAAAAACCTTGGATTTGACCTATAACTATGTTTCTGATGAACTGCTCGAAAAAATCATTGCCAAAGGCAGCGAGTTGAACATTGAAGTATTGTGCAGCAAAGAAGATGTATACAACGAAGACGATGAAGACTATCGGTATCCATATATTACTGAGTAAAATAGCCGATGAATACACATTTTTTACTTATTGGCGATGCTAGTGGCCGCCGGCTTAACGGGTTCGTTGAATGTTTTAAAAAACTTGGCACCAGTTCTTATCAAGTCATTACCTGGCAGGAGTATTTTGATGATTTTTTGGTGTTTTCCCGGAAATTACGGGAAAACACCATTGTTCGCCTAGAACCGCCGGAAAAGGATATGGAAATCTACCGGGCCATTTTAAAACTAGGTGAAGTTGATAATCGGCTGAGTAATGCTGAAATAGATGACATCGATTTTTCACAGTTTCCGATTATCGCGCCAGGTCAATGGTACGCCGGTTTTACCAAGCTTATTACAGATATCGCTCAAACGTGCAGTGTTCATGCCGATAAAAAGATTTTAATGATGCAGGATCACTGCGAAGCTTTGGCGATGATGGATAAACGCCAGACCTATGACCGGCTAGCGGCCAAAGCCAAGGAATACAGTTACTATCTGCCGGCTAAACTTGAAGCGCCGCTTAGGGTTAAAGAGTTTAGAGAAATGTATGGCGGGCAAGTGCTGAAGTGCTTTATAAAGCTACGCTATGGTTCAGGGGGAACGGGAATTCTGGCCTATAAAAACAATCCCCGGTTAAATGAAGAAACCCTGTGGACTTCACTGAAAGTCGAAATACGAGGCGGAAAAAAGTTTTTTTACAGCGGTCGCAAGATTGCCTTTATTACCGACAAAGCTAAAATTGGGGAGCTTATAGAATGGGTGCTGGCAAACGGCGCGCATATCGAAACATGGATTCCTAAAGCGGCTTATCAGGGTACCCATTTTGACACCCGGGTTTTAGTTGCCGCCAAAACGCCGCAATATTTTATCACCAGGCTGAGCAAAACCCCGATTACCAATCTGCATTTAGGCAATCAGCGGCGAAACAGCAGCGAGGTTTTTACCGCCGGACAGCTGGCGGTCCTTTCCCAGGCGGCGGCTGATGTTATGAAGGTATTCAATAAGTCATTATACGCCGGTATTGATATTGTCTGTTCCCCCGGCTATAAACCGTATGTAATTGATGTTAATCCATTCGGCGATTTATTTCATAATTTATTAGGTACTGAGGCTAATGTGTATTATTACGAAATAAAAGCCGCACTTGAAAAAATGAGGGAAATACAATGATAGTAAATATGAATGAGGTGGTAGGAAAAGATGATATTTTGTTCCTATCACTGGACACACTGCGGTATGATGCGGCAGAGGCCGAGTATTTAGCCGGTACCTTGCCTAATTTGTGCCGCGTAGGCGGCTGGGAGAAACGCCATACCACCGGTAATTACACCTTTTCTGCCCACCATAGTTTTTTTATCGGTTTTTTGCCAACCCCGGTTGAATTTCAGCCACTGCATGAACGGGACTGGCTATTTCTTACTAATAAAACAGGCCTAAAACAAAATGCCGGCGGTAATACCTATCTGTTTGAAGGCGCTAATATTATGGAGGGGCTAGCGAAGATCGGCTATAAAACCATTTGTATTGGCGGTGTAGTCTTTTTCAGTAAAATCGGCGGAATTTATGATGTTTTTCCTGACATGTTTCAGGAAAGCTACTGGAATCCGCGGTTTGGGGTAACTAATCCCAAATCGGCGGAAGAACAGGTGAAATTAGCGATTAAGCTGGTAAAAGCTGCTGCCCCGGACCAAAGAATATTTCTGTTTATTAATTTCTCGGCAATTCATGGTCCCAACTATTATTATTTGGATAAATATAAAACTAGCAGCGGCAAATACACTTCGAACCGAAATATGATTGCCTCTAAACTGGATTGCGTAGAAAGCCAGCAGGCGGCGCTCCGCTATGTCGACCAGTGTCTGGAACCTTTATTTGCCTGTATGAAGGAGCGCAACCGGACTTTCTGTATTGCTACCTCGGATCATGGCACCTGTTATGGCGAAGCCGGCTATGAGGGCCATATTTTGTCGCATGACGTGGTCTGGAATGTACCATATAAACACTTTTTCCTGTAAGTTTGGCGAATTAACCAGTTGAAAGCTTGGAGTACAACATGAATGGTTTATTAGATAATATTGTCCAAAACCGGTTTGCCGGTTATATGTATTCGTATCCCCATAAGACAGCATACCGCAATTTTGCCCGACCGCTTGATTTAAAAGAGCTGTGGCGGACTTCGACGTCCAAGCCGCTTACTTTATATTTGCATATTCCCTTTTGTCTGAATAAATGCGGTTATTGCAACCTGCTTTCAACAACTAGCTTTGGCAAGCCCCAAATTAGCCGCTATGTGGGAAAAATGCTCGAGGAAATGGCGGCTGTCCGGGTTTTCCTCGAGCTTGATCAGCGAAAAGACCGGATTTTTTCCAGTGTTATTGTGGGCGGCGGGACTCCTACCATCCTGAGTGATGAAGATCTTAAGAAGCTACTTGCCGGAATAGCCGGTATCCTTGATATTAATTTTTCCAAGACGTTCTTCTCGATTGAAACCTCGCCGCGGACGCTGACTAAAAGCAAACTCGAACTCTTAAAAGCTTATCATGTTGACCGAATAAGCATGGGGGTGCAGAGTTTTAATAGCCGCGAACTGGATCAAAGCTTCCGCCGGGAATCTGTCAGTGAAATAGAAACCGCTTTGGCGCTATTGTTTGAACAGCAAATACCGATCAGAAATCTCGATTTAATTTACGGTATTCCGACCCAGACCAAGGATAGCTGGAAAAACTCGCTGGAAAAGGCAATAACTTACGCGCCGGATGAATTGTATTTATATCCGCTGTATGTTCGGGAAAAAACAAAAATGTTTGACCGAAGCCAGTGTGATATCCGGCTGATGGGCGAGCTGTATGAGCTGGGAAAAGAAGTTTTGGCAGAACATAATTATCTTCAAACCTCGATGCGAAACTTTATTCATCGCCGCCAAACAGCCGGTCTGTTTCCGGAATACAGCTGCCAGGAAAATGAAATGATTGGCATCGGCTGCGGGGCCAGATCCTACTGCGGCCGGGTGCATTATTCCCGGAGTTATGCCGTAGATGAAGCAAATATTAATGCCATTATCAATGAATATCTAGCTGAAACTAATTTTACCGCAGCCCGCTATGGCTATCGCCTGACCGATGACGAACTAAAACGGCGGTATATTATAAAATCCATCTTAAAAATAACCGGCTTGGATAGCGCTGAGTACTATGCCCGCTTTCAAACCCAGCCGGCTGATGATTTTAGCGAACTGGCCTTTTTAGTTGAACATGGCTTTTTAGAGCAGCGAAACAAGTGCTTGTATCCGACCGCTAAAGGAATCAGGTACTCAGATGCTATTGGCCAATTGTTTGTTTCCAAAGAAGTAAGCGCCAAAATGGCGGCTTATCAAGAATAAGTGAACAAAGGACAAGCAATGAAATATACTCTTTACTATCGCAATTATCTAAAAAGCTGCAATTATAGCTGCTGGTACTGTCCCTTTGCCAAAGCCGAAGTTAATGAAAAAATGCTGAACCGGGACAAAAACTATATACGGCAATTTATCGATTATATTTCCGCTTCCCCGGATACCTTCGATCTCTTCTTTGCGCCGCGTGGCGAAATTTTGGGATATGAACATTATCAAGCGGCTATTATTGAGCTGAGTGCCTTGGAAAATGTCGGGCAAATCGTTATTCAGACCAATTTAAGCTGCAATTTAGACTGGCTGGCGCGGGTTAGAGCCGATAAGTTAATCTTATGGACGACCTATCATCCCGGGCAGGCTGAGGCAGATTTCTTTATCCGCCAGGTTAAGACCTTAGCGACCTTGGGGGTTAGAAATACCGTCGGAATGGTCGGGGTAAAAGAAAATTTTGCAGCAATCGCCGAGATGGATGCCGCTTTGCAGCAATTTGGTGTCGCCAAACCATATTTCTGGCTTAATGCTTATAAAGACAAAGGTAGTTATTACAGCCCGGACGAGATAGAACTCTTGACCCGGTATGATCCCCTGTTTCCCATTAACCTGAAAAATTATAAATCCAAAGCTCTGGCTTGCCGGACCGGTGATACGGTATTTTTTGTGGAATGGGATGGAACTGTTCATCGCTGCTGGCAAGAAATAAAAAAGCTGGGCAATCTATATCAAAATAACCTGAGTGAATTGGCAGCGACCGCCCCTTGCCGTAAAAATGTCTGCTCTTGTTATATTGGGTACAGCAATATCTGTTCGCTGGAACTGGAAAAAAGCTATCCCGCCAGTTTATTAGGGCGGCTGCCGTAATGACTGATGCGGTAAATATGAAGCTTATCGCCGATTATCACACCCACACCAAATACAGCCATGGCATCGGGTCAATTGAAGACAATGTGATAAGTGCCATGAAAAAAGGGCTCTTAAAGATTGCAATTACCGAGCATGGACCAGCCTGTCCCTATGGAATTAAGCTGTCCGACTATTTCGAAATGCGCCAAACCGTCAGCCGGCTGCAGGAAAAATACCGCGGAAGTATTGAAATTCTTCTGGGGCTGGAAGCCAATATCATTGACGAACAAGGGAGGCTTGACATTCCCGGCGATATTATCAGCGATTGCGATATTTTGCTGGGCGGCTTCCATTTTGATATTATTTATCAGGATTATTTGCAAGCCCTGCGCGCCAAGCTTAACCGGCGGCAAAAGATAAAAGCGGTACTTGATCCGGGTCTGTATGAAGAAATCTCCGCCAGAAATACTCAGGCCATGATAAAGGCGCTTGCCGCATATCCGATTGATATCATTACCCATCCGGGGGATAATCACCCGGTTGATATCGTGAAAATCGCTCAGGCGGCTCAAGATAGAAATACCGCGCTAGAAATAAATAACGCTCATAAGACATTAAATGCGGCCCAAATAAAAGCGGCAATGAGTAATTCGACAGTGTCATTTGTAATTAGCAGCGATGCCCACCGGCCCTGTGATGTTGGTAAGTTTACCTGGTCCGTAAAACTTTTAGAGGAGACCGGACTTGATGTCCGGCGGGTCAGAAATCTAGAGAATTTTCTTCACCGACAACGGCTTCAACTTCCGCAATAAATCGGCTGGCGTTACATTGTCGGCGCTGAAATCCGGGAAGATATCCAAGCCGCCGGCCTGCAGTATACGTACCACCGCTTCACTGCAATCAACCGTACTTTCTCCGTCACCCGGCACCGTCACACCCAACAAATCATGTAGCCCTCCATCCAAGCAGGCTCTATATCCATAGGGCGTCCCCAATAGTTTTGCCGCCTCCGCCTCTGCTGCATCAATATTAGGTACATCTACCGTAAGTACTGTATGCTTAAACCCGTCATATGCATTAAGCGGCGACTTTACAAAACCAGTATCAAGGGCCTCCAATATACCGCCCAACATATAAATAGCGGCATGGCTGGGATCTTCACCAGGTCCTTCGACCCAATCAATAAGCTTTCCAAATTCAGTAACCGGATAAGAAAATAAAACATCTACTTTCATTAATACCCACCTTATAAAAATTAGCCCCAATCATTGATGATTGGGGCTAACACAATTATTTATTAGCTGACACTTCATTCGCTAAAACTTTATTTAAATACACTTCAATTTTATCGGTTAATGCACTGACCAATGTTGAAATTACAATTGTTTTAATTGCTACCAAAACCGACTTTTCCATGTTATTGCGAATCTTAACCCACAGCGATGAAGTTGTATCAATTTCGTTTTCCAAATCAGCAATTACCTCATTTACCGCCTGGGTGGCAGCATCATTAGTCAAGTCAGATAACTCGCTCACCACTGCGGCAATAACAGTAGTAACTGCACTAGCCGCCACGGCACTCAACGTTATAGTAACACTTACCGTGTCCCCGGACTCCACTGTGACCTCCGCACTATTCGTTGTATATCCGTCCATCGCTGCCGTGACGGTCTGCGTTCCGGCAGGTAAATCATCCAATGTAGTTGTACCATCAGTACCGGTAGAAACTGTAATCGTCGAACCGTCAACCACTACACTAACAACAGCCCCGGATAATAACGTTTCGGCACTATTTTGTACAGTAACAATAACGTCTCCGCTTCCGTTAGTTACACTTTCGTCAGCAAACCGCTGCAAATTGAATTGTTTTCCCATAACTAAGAACCCTCCCTTTTCACTTATCATGTCTTACCCCCTGCTTGTCCAGCAATCACTGGCGTATTTTTCAAAGTAGTCGTAAGGTAGGTAGAAATATCCCAAATCGCCAAAGGCTATGCCCCAGCTATTGCGAACAATAAGCATACCTTTACTGTCGTCATATCCCACAACCAGAACCGCATGCCCGCCTAAATCTTGTTCGGCTTCGGCAGGCATGGGTATAATGCCATTGCCGGTTACTTCATCCGCTTCAAAAGACTCAAAGACCTCTATGCCGATCACCACCGGCAACCCTTCGGCGAGAGCCGCTTTAAGCCGGTCAAGCGACATTATCCGGTGATACTCCGACACCTTATAAGCAGCCGCATCAGCAATCTGTTTATCTGTCGGCGGATTGGTAAAAGTAGAAATGTCATACGGCCAATCCGTCTCCGGGCAAACGCCGATCTGATTCAACACCTTCATGCCATCGCGGATTGACGCGCCGCTGTCTTCATCTACCGTTCCTTCTAGACTTCTTTCCTCCCAATATAAAAACAGCCGGGATAAGGCCACCCACGGCTGCTTGTTTTTATTGAGCAGATATTCCCTCAGACCGGAAGCAATGGCATTCGCCGTACAAGAACCAAGCTCACCTTGGTCTACAACCGGACTACACTTCTTGCGTAGGTCAACTTTGTTCGGCAAATGTGCTGCTGACTTATACACTGCAGAATAAAACGCATGATCCCGTAGATCTGGGATATCTTTCTTAAGTAAATACTTTCGCATCGAATCATTCCTTGTCAAAAATTAAAGCCGTCTGCTTTTGTACAGCGACCAAAACTAACTATGATTTACAATACCAAATTCCCTTACCTCTCAAAATCCCACCCCCTGATCCCGGTGGATCACCAACCTTTACAACCCAGAAATCCCAACGCTCCACTGAATTTTCCGGACCATATTTCCCATCCGGATATCCATTCTGGGCATAACCTGGATCAAGACCATCCATATTGTCGGCAGCTTCCGCATGCGTCATAAAATGTTGAATATCGATTGACAAGGCTAACTCCTCACTTAATACCGCTATCAATTGGGCTATTGACTCAATCTGGGCATTAGTAGGCGGTTCTGGCCCTAAATCATCCGTAGAATGGGCTTGATACGCGCATAATGCTCCAATCCCTATTGCCCGGTTATTTCGCATATACGTGTGGTTTAAACGAGTAGTTAGATCGTCCACCGTAGCGTAAAGCGTGCCGTCCATATCAACTAAGATGTGATAATCGGAAAACTTCTGTCCATAATGCCCTGCTGTCCAATGGATATAAACCTGATCAATATTACCGGCTGCGTCTTTGGCTAGCTCCCGAATATCGGATAGCAACATTTGAAAGACATCCTCTCATTTAAGCATCTTTTCTAGCAGCACTACGATAAGCGCTGTTATAACGCCCCCTGTTCCAGCCGCTTTCCATACCGCCATTTCCAATTCTCGAATTCGTTTAAAGATATCCTCATCATTCTTTTCTAGCTGCATTATCCTAGCCTCGCAGCCACTATGTTCCAAACAAAACTCCCTATCGTCCAAGCCACCCGCTCCCCAATAAAAACTTCTCATATCCATCAATCATCTTTCTATAGCCTATTACCAATAACAGAAACACTAGCGCACCACCTATACTCCGAGTTCCTGCACACTTAGAATAGTTGCGTAATCATACGTGATAACCACCTTGCCTGCAGTCCCCGTAGTTCCGCTTGAAGAACTGGAACTACCTGCGCCTCCATTACCATAAGGTGTTAGAGTGGATGCATTCGCTGTACCGGTACCTTTCGAACTCGAACTGCCTCCTGTACCGCCCGATCCCCCTGCCACACTCAATATTCCTGTAACAGTTGTTGTTCCACCGGTACTTCCTGAATTTCCGCTTACAGTACCAGAACTATCGCTCCCCATACTTTTGGCTGCACCACCAGAACCGCCCGAACCAATTGTTAAAGTATAGGTAGTACCTGGCACTACCGTGTAGGTTCCAGATGCATAAGTACCAGCACTCCCACTAATCCCAGTGTAGTAACTATAGAACATACCACCGCAACCCCAAGAGCATCCTGCACTGCCGCCGCCGCCACCGCCGCCAACGGCCGCAATTGTCACCGAAGTTACCCCATAAGGACAAGTCCAAGTTCCCGAGCTGGTAAATGTAACCGTTGTAGACATCAGCTATTTCCTCCAGAATATTTTCCTATGAGATCGTTAAGATAAAGATCAGTTTCAGAATTAGCAAGGAATGTTGTTAAAGTCGAAACAAGTGTCTCATACATTCCATCTAAAATGAAAAATATAAACTTTTCATTTCCCTCACTATCATTTAAAAAGATTACATTTGAATCTTCACCATAGACTAACTTTGCATTTTCATCGACTATAATAGTCTCATCATCTCTTAAATGAATTATTTTTGTCATTATTAGCACCTCCTAGAATAGCTTCCAGCTTTTTAATCCGTTTCTCAATATCCATTACGCATCCACTACCATTAACTGCACTGTAATATTGGTTATTCCATTAACGCTGCCACTAAAGGCAACATACATCACATCATCAGCTGCTAAAGATACTGAACTCGACAACGTAGTTGTGGTCGTAGCCTCACTTATACTTAAAGTTTTAATAGCCACAGAGTTCTGGTATAGTATCAAAGTTGTCGTGGCAGACGGTGTGGAACTGCACATCACTTTAATTGCGGAAAGAGTCTTAGCTGAAGGAACACTAAACCGCGCACTCTCTTGCCCACTCGCAGGGTTGCACATAGAAAAAGCGATTCCCTTTAAATTACTTGTCTTAGTAGCGGTTGTTGCCGTTGTTGCAGTAGTCGCCGTCGTAGCCGTCGTAGCCGTAGCTGCATTGCCAGTTATATCAATGTCCATACTTGTCGGGTTTGTACCTGCAAGAATCCTGCCTTTCTCATCCACCGTAACCGATGTGTATGTTCCGGCTGTTACACCAGTAGCCGCCAGCGTCAGATCGGTACTGGCCGCCGCCGATCCGTCAACCGCCATCGAGCCCGTAGCGTCCCCGGTAAAGCTCAAGGTCCGGGCAGTCGCCCACTTCGTAGCCGTTGCCGCATTGCCGGTGCAAGCAGCGGCTGTTGTAGCCGAAGCCACCGTCCCGGATACCGCAATCGTTACCGCGTCATTCGTGGCATCCGGGGTAAGCGCAATATTTGTCCCTGCCGTCAATGTCAATGTATCTGTTACCGAATCTGCCTGTATAGTTGTACTTCCTACCACTACATTGCCAAAAGCATTTTGATTCACCTGGGCACCCGTCGCCACACCATCCAGTTTTGTCTTATCACTGGCACTCATAAACCCGGCGGTCGAAGTAGTCGCCGCCGAATGGATGTGGCTTACCGTTGCAAAAGCACTAGCCTCATACCCATCCAATAAATCGGCATTCAAATTTACATTTACAATCCCATTCGATTCCGGAATATTGCCGCTGGCGTTGCCCACCGAAAGACCGGCTACCGTACCGGCATCAACAATTTGGTCTTCCTTTAGCGCCCGGAAATTTTCGCGAATATCTCCAGGACCTGCTGCAATATACTCGTCATCCGTAGGTAATGTACTATTGTATGACATAAAAAATCCTCCCATAAAAATATTTATTAATATCCCTTAACCAGTAAGTCTACAGTTCCACCGACATCGTTATTGTCCGAATCCTTCACTTTAAGCGTTACACCGCTTGTCGTCTTCTCTATCACCTGAGCATATAAGTTCTCCCCTATAGCTGTCGGTATAACCACCGGAATCGCATAAAACGTTTCCCCATATTCTACTGTAGTCCCTCCAGCGTCTATCGTAGCCGTTAGACTCAAATTCGTGTCCGGCACATCCACCGATATGGTAAAGTGATTTACCTCCGGCGTCTTTGTCGTATCCGTAGTCGCTAGTACCGCCCGAAACTCCAAGTATCGGAAAGTAGACTGCACAGCCGTAAAGTCCTGCCAATCGGTAAACGTTTCACCGTCTTGGCTCGTCCTATACTCCAGCGTAGCCGATGTACCGGACGCCAGAAGCACAGTAGATACAAAGTAAGCCGTTATATTTGCTGTAATTAACTGGCCAATGTCTATCTGCTCACAGTTATAGGTGCCAGAAGAATAATACTCAGAATCATTCATCGCCAGTTTTAGAACGGTGGCTCCTCCAATTTCACTAAACTTCGTGGTTGTATAATCACTGAATTTTCCGCCTAGATTGCTGAATTTGTACTGCGAAGTACCAAACTCCGTATTCGTGTGTGTTCCGGACTGCAGCGTAAGCTCATCATAGGATTCGATTATATTTCTTGACGGAAGATCGGTTACCGTCACACTGCCGCTAGTGGCCGATGCGCTGTAAAATCCGCTTTTATTAATTGCTTTGATGTGATACCAATATGTTCTTTCAGTGTCCACGATGTATTTATAATTTGTTGTCGTCTGGCCGGTTACCACCAATGAACCGGTACTAAAGCTAGAGCCTTCCCGAATTTCGTAACTTACCACATCGGCTTCTGTCGCTTTGTCCCAGTACAATTCCACATACTCGCCGTTTTGGTACACCCGGAAATTGCTTACATCCTCCGGTTCCACCGTACAATAGAGTGTCGCCGTGGTTTCATCGGAGTAAAACTCAGCTTCATTCATTGACCTTATCAGTACTTTTACCGACCCACTGGCGCTTAACGTATACGTACAGCTTGTCTCTTGCGTAGTGGTAATTTGTGTTGCATCCTCCCACGAGGAACCTACCCGCACGTCATAATAGGCAAGGTCACTTTCCAAAATTCCTGTCCAAGATATATCAAGTTCCGATTTATCAGCAGAGGACTGTGACAAAACAATGTCGGTTACCGGATCGGGATTCAGATCAAATATCCCACTCACTTCCGCCGGATACTGACTTTCATTTCCGGCTGATGTAACCGCTTTAATCAAAAACGTTTGTTCAGACTCTGTTGTTATCGTGGTTTCAAAGGAAGTACCAGTTGCCCGGCTGCCTATGACCGCAGCTGTTTCCCAAGCCGTGCCAAGCTTAATTATGTAGTATGACACATCAAGCTCTGTCGGTGCATCCCACGTCAAAATGACCTTAGTCCGGTCGGTCGAAGATTGGCTGACCGCAAACCCGGTTACATCCGCCGCCGAGATGGTTACCGCAATACTTAAACTTGTTGCTTTTGAATAATAACCCGCTGTAGTTATCGACTGCACCGCAAACGTATATGTAGTGTTTTCGCTTGCCTCGTAGCTGTAAGTAAGTTCCTTGGTAATATAGGAACTGTCTCCCACTGTTACTTTATACCCAGCAATGTCATCTCCGCTTACCGCGTCCCAGGTAACCAGGATAATGCTTTTGTCTTTTGTACTTTGGGTCGCCGCAAGGTTAGTAACGGCATCCGGCGCTAGGACTACTTGAAACGCTGCCTCACCAGGCGAAGTGCTGTAGTATCCACCGGCGTTTACTGCCTTAATAAAGAAATACGTATAGCCTTCTGCGGTCAATTGATAACTGAAGCTGGTAGCTTTTAACTGGCTGGCAATAACCGTTGCTGAATCCCAGTCATCGTCCGTTCCTATTCGAATTTCGTAATGCGATAGACTTGTATCAGCTACGGCTGTCCATGACATATCGACATAACTGCGGTCAGATGATCGCTGACTAACAGCAAAATCCTCAACATCCGCTGGTTCAACTGTTACTTCTATCGTTACCGTTGCCGCCGTCTCAGACTCATTGCCCGAGTTATCTACGGCTGTAACCGCGAAAGTGTGCGCCCGGCTTTCGGTCGCAGCATAGGTATAGGTAGTGATCTGCGCCAGGCTTTCCACAATCGTCGTACCTTCCCGAATCCGGTATCCGGCCAAATCAATATCGTCTACCGAGGACCATGACAGGTTAACTTTCGTTGAATCCGTGGCGTCAATCGTGGCCGATACGCTGGCAACATCCGAAGGGGGTAAGTCCTTGCCAGTAATATAGATAGAAGCCTCTACTCCATCGGATACAATACCCAAATCATTTATAGTGCAAACTTTTACCAAATAGGTAGTTTCGGTTTTTACGCCAATTATTGATGTACTCAGCGACGTGATTCCGCTGCACGCGGTAGTCCAGGTCGTGCCATTATCCGTACTATACAGAACTTTATAGCCGCTAATCGCTGTCGTCGTGGTCCGCGGGATAGTCCAGGCGGCATTAATATCCGAAATCATCGTACCATCTTTCTGCCGGTAGGTTTCTTCAGCGACGCTGACAGTGCTGACATCGACCGTAGTATCGAGTTCACTATAACTAACTTCAGGTATATCTGTAGCCTCGGTATAGACCTCCTCGATATATTCAATACAAGAAATTGTTCGCCGCATATCCTGATCCCGGCTGATATTAAGCACCCGGAAGGGCTTAACCACTTTACTGGTTTCCCCGAAACTGTATAGGTCCCATTTTATCGGGACTATAGACAAATCACTTGTCAGCGTAAGCGTATCGGTGGTGGTTTCCGCTGTAACTCCCTGGACATTAACAGTTACAATGCTTTGAACCTCGTCAATCGTGGTGGCCTCCGTATTAGTAATCTGAATCGCCACAGCATAAGAAGTATCAGGCTCCAACGTTACCTCACGGTCTAGTTGCAGCGTTGTGGACGTGGCGGAAAGCAGCCGCCCGGAATAACCCCACTGCGGCACATCATGAGCCAGGAGAATAACATCATTGATCTGACAGGCAATCGCATCGACATCCGCGTTAAATTCCACCGTCCGCACCAAATATTCATTGAGGCGCAGCCGGTATTTGCCTTCACGGTAAGCCTGGTCAAGCGAGGTAATCCCATCCATGGTAATCTGGGTAATGTTCGGCTCGGTCGCTGAATCGTAATCGTCGGCATAAGCCGTGACAATTTCCTTCTCATAGGCTTTATCCTTGTTGAAAAAGGTTATCTCAACCGCGTTAGCCCGGTCCTTTTGACTGACAAAGGTTTCCTTGAACTTATCGGTAATCATATTACCGACCGTAAAAAGCTGCACCGGATCGCCAGGCGCGTCGCAGACACAGCCAAACTTTGTTCCCCGCATGATAACCTTGCCTCGGCCGACATTCTCCGGCTTCTGCAGGGAAGTCCACAAATCATTTGCGGTATTGTAGATATAGTTGAAAGTCAGGTCATAGTCATCGCAAAATTCCGCCCAACTGGCAAAATCGTCATATACCATATGCGCTACGCTGGCACCCTGAACAAAATATTCGTAGCTGCCTGTATTAATATTCATAAGCTGTCGGCAGCGATGAATCATGTCATAGGCCGCCCAGGCCGGATTTGAGGCTGACTTTTCTTCATACGCGCTGCTGTCAGCGTTCCACACCCATACCGTATCGCGGGTCTGAAGCCAGGTTATGCTCGGCACACTGCCGCTAAGCTGGCTGGTCGCCAGTGCCTTAATACCGATAAGCACCTTGCCGGGCCGGGAAAAGTCATCATACATAATACTCGACAACTGCGACCAGTACACCCGGGTAGAGTAGCGGCTATTTGTACCACTTTTGGAAGTGCACCGGGCCCGCACCTCATATTGGTCGGCGGTAAGATTATCAATCCGGTACGTACGATAAAATGTCGTATTTTTCGCCGCAGTAATAGTAGCAGTAGTAAAATCTGTCCAGGTATCGACGCCAGCGACCCGATACTGAACCTGAACAGTTACCGAAGCATTATCCAGGCCACCGCTGTCATTGGCATAATATAAGCCATAGGGAAACTGCAGTGTGACTTCCAGCCCTTCTACTGCATCCCCCTCTGTTTGCTCGGTAGCCCAATCACCGTCGGTATCCAGCTCGTAAGCCAGTGACTGATCGGAATAAGTATCGTTAAAATTGGATATTGCTTCTTGGTCATTGGTTCCCAGACGGGTTTCAACCGTAACGTCATTATAATAGGAAATCGGATTATCGTTGATCCGAATATCACTGATGCTGTCAATCGGCCCTTGTCCGCCGCACATCAGTATATTAAGATACTGATCCTCATCGTCACTCGACACATGCTGGGCCAACACTTGCCCGGCCGTACGCATAGTGCCGTATGTCACGGCAAGAGCATTCCCTTGATCTGTCGGCGAATTGGCGTTACTCCAGTTGTAGGTCGGACTAATTTCATAGGTTTGCCGGTCTGTTTTAGCCGCCGGGAACCAGTGATTAATCAGCATTCCACCTACAGAAGTGAGAGCACCTGCTGCCATAGAAGACCAAAACTTTGATTTAAATAAATTGCCCCAAGTATGCGTTCCTGCTATATGGCCTACAGCATAACTCAATGCTAGCATACCGATTGTTCTAAACCAAGCTGAGCCACTTTTGCCGACGACTGGGCAAACGGCCAACCAATCATCATCATTGACTGCCTGCGCGGCTGTATCATCCGCGATATTGCCGTCGACGCTGACGACATAATCTTCCATCCCCATGATGTACGGCTGGATATACTCATAAGCCGTTTTACCGGGAACATGCACACATGTATGAATTTCTTTTTCGCTATGATTAAATGGGTTTTTCAGAATGGTTATTGTAATCATTTCATCACCTCCGGAACGTAGAATCCATCGATGCGTTTTGACCAGGCCGGACTGTCGACGCGGTCAATATTAACGCCGACCTCCTTACGGGTATGAATAAATTTCCCTTTACCGATATAAACTCCCGTATGGTCGCAAAATACGGTAAACCGGATGACGACCAGCGCCGGTATTGGGATTTCCCCCTCACACCTACGCCAAAATAGCTTCTGTTGCTTCACTTCGCTGTCAATCCGGCTGGCGTCTTCGCAGGATATTTTGTAATCCGGCAATTCTATCCCATAACGCCGAAAAACCTCTGTCGAAAGTCCCCAACAGTCAAGGCCGACAGCCGAATCGCGGCCACCGTCAACAAACTGCAGACCGATTAGGTCGTCCAATTTTATTTTCATTGTACCCCCAACTAAAAAATCGCCTGACGGCGATTAATATTACTTCACTTTTGGTTTTGCTTTTTTCTAATCCCCAGACTCTACGCGTACAGTCCTCCCTCCGGAATGCTTGGTTCGCCGCCATAACGGCTCTCATTGCTCCGGTCGCGGCAGGACTGCAGCGTACCGTCGCACGCGGTCAGCGACCCATTGTAACCGCACTCGATTCCCTTATAATGATCGCGCCAGGCGCAAAAACTTTTCAGCACCCGCCGAAAAGGAAACCTTAGCTGAACCGACAAATCGCAGCCCAGATAAAAAGTAGCCCATTTGTTGTCACAAATAGTTGATTCAACGGTGAATACTTCCTCCAATTCCGGCGTGGTATTATCCAAATGCTGAGAGTGAACCACCCTCAACGTCACCGTGGTCCCGGTCATGCCGCTGTACTCTTCGACATATGCCTGGACAGTCTGCGTAACATTGGATATCTGAAGCGGCACGGATTGCGGCTTGCCTTTATTGTCTTCTTTAACATCACCAAGTTTGAAATTAAAGGCCGTCCAGGTATAGCCGTTCCAGGTGATATCCTCGTTATTATGCACCAAGCGCAACGATTCATCCGAATCCGGGATGGCGACTTCCACCAGCAGCAGCCACACGCCGTCACTGGACAGCTGGCTTTTCTCCAGCACACCGGCTACTGACAAATTAAGCATTATTACACCTCCTGGATGGTCAGCGTACCGGAATAGTAGCCCGGTGCCGCCAATTCAAAACTAATGTCTCCGCCCGTAAACCGAACCGAAAATAAAGTCCCGGAATACGAATCATCGACCACCGTTGGATAATACCAGTCAAAAGCCAAACTTCCACCGTAAACCGTTTCACGGTAAAAATCCCGCAGAGTCGCGTAATCCGCTGCGGGCAGAGCAGTCCATTTCAAAGTAAATGTCTGAGGAGCCCGAGTAAACTTAGCCCGCGAGATAACCAGTCCATTTTCCATTTCAGACTGCAGTGACGGGTCTTTGATTTTTGTCGTTAATGGGTACACCGGCTGTTGAATATCAGGAAATTGTGCCATTTTTTTACCTCCTTGTTAAACTGATTTAAACAATAAATTAGTCTTGTAACAACAAGGACAGCATCTTTTAAATGCCGTCCTTGCAATTAATTATTTTTTGTCGCTACTTCTAGTCATCCATCAGGATCTAATGTACATCTTGCACCGCTTAATTAATAGTATTGCAGTCCGATTGATAGTTGCGTTAAGATGGGAATACCTATCGCTAACGAAAAAGAAGAGAGCGACAGTTTTATATCCATTGCACCTCAACTCTTGGATTTACCAGCAATTTTATCATATTCATGTATCCCATCTTATTTTGCCAATTCAATTTCATATAGTTTGTCTAGCTCTTTGTATAAACTTGTTATTATCTCGTCAAACTCTCCCTTTTTAAGAATAGATTCATAAATCTCTTTGTTGTCTAATTTTACTGCAATTAAACGCGCCTGCTCCAAATTTTCGTTTTCTACAAGAAACAAATTCCATCCATCAAATACATCAACAGGAATATTTACATTAAAGCGGGCCCAAGTTTCATCTAAAGCGACTTGATAATATTCATTTATTATACAATCATATAGTGCACCTTTTATTCTTTTATACAGCTCAATTTTATCTAGACCAAACAACTCTTCATGACTCCGATTACCATTATCACGAACAATCGATTTTACTTGAAATAGTACATCACGGAGAGAAGTGCCAAGATTATAGTCACCAATCTGCTGATTCTCAATCCAAAAGCCAAGTCGACCAAATAACCATTCTCCCCCAAATTCTTGGTCAAGTTCAAACTCTACCGCAAACCTATCTTTCTTCCCTATTATCATCTAAATCCCCCTAGTATTTTATACCTAATTGCCTGAGTATATCTGCTGGCACTTGTTCTTTCGATACAATACCACTAAAATGAGCACCCCCAGCATTATCACTAAAATATCGATAAATCTGCCCATCTGCCCCTTGCCCATACCATGTTCCCATATCAGCCCTAACTGAAATTTGATACACTGATGCAGCATCAGTTGGTTCAGGCGTCTTTCTCGGATTGAACAATGAACTTCCTGGATCATGAGCAGGATTTGCCTTGTATTCTGGTTTCACTCTATCTGCAACGGTATCAGGATTATATGGGCTATCTTTTAGAACTGGTGATTCGGTAATGTTAGGACCAGCTTTATCTGCCCCCTTACTAAGTTTCGTTGCCGCACCATCAATTTCTGTCGCCGCTTCAATTCCTTTAACAGCTTTGCTTCCCATTCTTAGTGCAGCAAAAGCATCGCCAGCACCTGGAATTGCAGCCCCCCCGCTGAATAACGCCTCTTTCCATTTTCCTTCGCCCACATACAATGCCGAGTCGGCTAAATCCGGGACAAAGCCAATACCTGGAGTAAATCCTGCCAAACTCAGCCCTTTATGTGCATTTTCTAAAAGGCTTGCCTGGGGATCATATACAAACATTTCTGTTAATTTATGAAATCGTTCTATGTCTTCCGAAACTACTTCGCCATTACGGGTTATAAACGGTATATTATACTGACCAAATGTAAAAACTTCATAAGTATGTCCCAGGGCGATTTGTTCTTGAGTGAGCGGTGGATGATCAACACAGGTATTTGGATCAGTAGGATTTGTAGGTATATTTGCTAATTGATAAAAGTTATTAACCCCTTGATACTTCAAATGATCATTAACATTAATCCCCGAATTAAAGTATGCTATGAATTCCAGCAGATGATCTCTAACATATTGAGTTCGTTCTTCAGGCGGGCAGTTTCCGCTATTTTCAATTAATACTCCATATTTTGCATTCCACGTTACCTCTCCGTCGCTCCAGTTAGAATGCTCTCTTCTTAACAGCTCTGACTTTTCGGCAACCAATTCTTCATTATGCAATTTTTGCTGCATTGCTTCGTTCTGCGCGAAACTGCTACTATCCTGCTGTCCAATATTAATATTATCAGAACTATCTCTTACTGCCTGTTGCGAGTCTAAAAGTTGTTGGGTCTGTTCTTGTGTCAGCGGGGGAACAAATTGCGGCAATACTTCGCTCACCATGGCTTGATTTAATAATGGCTGGTTAGTCAAACCTGTGGTGTAAGCATTCCATAATTTCCGGAAATAAGAAGTATTTTCTTCTGCCATTTTTCTAACCACCTTTTTTTGACCTTCCGGCGTTTTTAAACTACCGGAAAAAAGGTCGTTTGACAATAGTGGGGCTGTCGTACAAAGACAGCCCCTTACATCTGCTCCTGCTTAGCTGAGCCCGTCCTTATTCCGCATACGCCGACTGGCTATTCACCAGCGTGGCCACAATAATGCTGCTGCCAGTACCACTCTTGTAAAACGCCTTAAACGGCAGATTTATCAGGATTCCCTTTTCGTTTTCGATTCCGGGGGAAGCTTGCTGAAAGATTGCTTCTTCCATATAAAATCCCAAACTATACGTATCATCAGTAAATTTAAAATTTAGCGAAGTTTGGGTATTATTTATCGCCTTATTAAGTAATACCGTATCTTCAAAAAACGCCTTAATATTTCCGGATACCTGCAGATATCCTTCCGGCAGGGCGGTACGGCAACCTCCGCCGCCGATGGCGTAGGAATTGGCATCCAAACCGAAGTCAGCAGTCAGGCTGGCCTCAGTAACAATCGCAAGCTGCGAGCCGCCTTCTTCAATTGCCCCCTGGAAATTGCTGAATTTCGTTAGTGACAGATCAGCCAGTGTCGAAGCGAAGGTTGCCGTGCCGAGCATCCGTTTTGCCCCAAGCAAATCAATAGTGGCTGTAAGTTCATTATCGCCGCCGTAAGTGAAAGAAAACTTGTTCACTTTGCAGCCATTGTACATTTCATAAGCCGGAATATCCGAGTATTGCTGCTCAAGCACCAGCGACGGCTGACTATCGGTTACTTTAAACACATGAGTATACGGATCAGCAGATCCGGTAGTCGTCGGAGTGCCAAACATCGCCCGCAGCCAGTAGCCGATACCGATTTGATCGATTGGCACAACAATACTGCCGGATACATCGATATTGCCAACAGCCGGCTCGTCCTTATCCCGGCGACCGCGAATAGTTGTCGAATCAATCGTTTTTTGGGTTATCCCGATTTTTGATTGGCTAAACGGCATATTATAGCCGATAACAGATGTTGGTGTACTACCGTATGTAGTTTCGTACCCCAAAGCTAATTGAGAGTTATATCCTTTTGCTCTTGACATTTTTTGTACCTCCTAGTAATCAATACTATAGCCATTAACTGGCTTAATTTTTAATGTGATGTCCATTCGTCCGGGAAAACGCGGATAGTAGGCCACCGGCTCGATGTTGTAGTGTACTTCGCTAATAGGATTATCTGCGCTCAGTTCGGCCAGTTCCTGATAAATTAATTGACCCAGTTCATCACATTCCGAAACTCCCGTATATTCCGTTATATTATCGGTCGTAGTGGTCGCATCTTTGATGATGATCCAGGCAACAGTTAGTTTATAGGTATATTCCGCTAGTTCCAGCCCTTCCGATTTTGATCCGGGATAAAGAATAATTAACGGGCAATCGGTATCCGCCGGCGCACTTTTGCCGTTAATGCCGACATAGATCTTGGGCGTCTGACTAAAATTTGTAGTACAGTAGGTTTGTATTGACGTGCTGGCCTGTAAAGCGTCCCGCCATTTACTGATAATGTCGCTTAGTTTTAATGTGGTAACCACGTCACCTTCTCCTTTCTAAATTAAGCTTCTGACTGATTGCCGGCGTACACGCCAAGTTCACAGATAGCACATTTTTCGGTGCTGCTAATCCACCAGGCACACGCCTCTTCCATACATTGGCCAAATGAAACCGCGGTATTATCGGGTTTGCTGCAGAGTAATGGACAATACATGTTTATCACCTCCCATTCTTTATCCGTACATGAAACAACAAATAAGGTTAGGTTGCATTAATTAAAATTCGGCAAAAAGTTCTGAAGTTGGTTATGCGAATAAAATCGGCGATTGCTTCGGGTCCAGTAAATATCCATGGTGTTTAAGACCCGCTTTAAGCTTTTCGCCTTTTCTTCCACTGCTTTTTCAGAAAGATTTGGTTCTTCGAACCGATATAAGTTTTCTAACATGTCCAAAGTATAATATTGTCTCATTTTTTCCACCCTCTCCCCGCCCTTGTAGTATTAAGATAGGAGGCAAGCCGTAGCCCCGCCTGACGGATATGCATCTTTACTGTCACCTGACTGATTCCTAAGATTTCACCAATGTCTTTAATCGGATACCCTATTTTTAACAACTTAACAACAAGCATTTGTCTTGACGATAATACAGCCACCCCCTGATCAATATCGGCAAGAACACATATAATATCATCTTTACCATGAGCTTGACCGCTGCCGCCGCTGGCATGCCCATATTGTGCAACAGTAATCTCGGCGGCACTTCGCAGTTCATGATAGCGCCGGATAATATTCAAGACTCTCTGCGAGTCATATTCCTTTTCGTTCCAAACATATTGCTTCTCAACCAACTGACCAAATACAGGCTGTGATTCACTGCGCATTAAAATACCTCCTAAATCTGCAGGTAGCAACACCTAAGCGTGCGTCATTACTCAGCTAAATCATCGGAATAAATGAGACTTAATAGATCACCACCATCGGTTGAGCTTAAAAAACAAAGGAGCCAAGGTTTTACCTTCAGCTCCATTTGGCGTTATCGCTCAGGATAAAAATTTTTCTTCTATGCATTTTGTAACACTTTAGCATCAACAACAGAAATTTACGCTCATTCCTCATTCTTCATCTTTCACTCATAGTTTACAAAAGTTTAATTTTAACTTGTTTTATTGGTAAATTTCGCATATGAATCCCCCCTCTTTTTTAATGTTGAGTAAATATTCAACATTAAAAGGGTAAATATTCCCTTAAAATTTGTCAATATTTATCAATTAAAACGAAATTTGGACTGCAGTCATACTCTCCAAGTTATTGTTGACTGAAAATTCGTTAAAAGCTTATAATAAAATGTAATATAATGGAAAGGTGCTAGAATGGAAAGAATATATTATCGTCAACTTTTGTCTCACTACATCAAACACAGCGGCTTATCTTTAAGACAAATTGCCCAACAATGCCGAGAACGTAACCACTCTATCGATCCATCCTATATTTCAAAACTGCAAAGCGGCCATTTACCACCACCATCCGAAGAAGTATCAAAAACACTGGCCGAAGTATTAGGAGCTAATGCGGAAGAACTTATTTATCTAGGCTATATTGAAAAAGCCCCGGCAACTATTAGACAACGATTATACGATCACGATATGTCAGCCGAATTTCTATGCTGCGCCAGGCGAATCTCCCAACTCTCTCCTCTCTTTAGGCAAAAATTAATGGATGAACTCCAATGGCTGGAAGAACTTAAAAATCATAATTCTACCCCTGGATAAAACAAGTTCTTCCATTTTATACAACTCCTTCTATTTATTTATCCGTACAAATTAATGCAAAAAGGTATATGTATTTAGTAAAATTTTCTAAATATTTATTTCTTATCTAGATTTATCAAACCTAATCAACCTAATTTATTTTGTTGAATTCCAGCACAACATATAACTGAAAACAAAAACAGCCTAAACAAAAAAAATCTCCATTATCTTGGCTTAGGCTGTTTTATTATCTTAACTTTGCAAAAAAAGCATAAAAAAAACTGGCCATCAATTGGCCAGCGTACTTTTAGAGAACCTCTTATCCAAACCACCCTTCCGCACTTTAAGAGCTCCGTCCTTAGATTTATCACCATTGTCATACTGCGCCGAAATCACCATTTTTCCACTTCTATCTATATAGCCCTTCTTACCGTTATAGCTTACTATGGCTAAGTCGCCGCTAAAATGCTCTACCGATTCATACTGCGCCGGTATCACCATACTTCCGCGTTTATCTATATAGCCCCATTTACCGTTATATACTACTATGGCTAACCCGTCACTAAAGTCATCTGCCGCTTCATACTGCGCCGGTATCACCATTTTGCCGCGTTTATCTATATACCCACACTTGCCATTATATACTACCATGGCTAGCCCTTCACTAAATTTGCCCGCCCACTCATACTGCGACGCCGGAATCACCATTTTTCCGCGCCTATCTATATAGCCCTTCTTACCGTTATCGTTTACCAAAGCTAACCCGTCGTTAAAATCACCCGTAAACTCATACTGTGCCGGAATCACCATTTTTCCGCGTTTATCAACATAACCCCACTTACCATGATCTTTTACACAGGCTAAACCTTCCTTAAAATAAAGTTCTACAGATTCATACTGCGCCGGAATCGCCATCTTCCCGCTTTTATCTATACAGCCCCATTTACCGTTACATATTACCAAGGCCAATCCGTCGCTAAAATCACCCACATACTCATACTGCTCCGGCATCACCATTTTTCCGCGTTTATCAACATACCCCCACTGATCATTATATTTTACACGTGCTAAACCTTCGCTAAAACCACCCGCCGCTTCATACTGCGCTGGTATCACCATTTCGCCACGTTTATTAGCAAAGCCCTTCTTACCGTTATAGACTACCATGGCTAACCCTTCTCTAAAACCACCCGCCGCTTCATACTGCGCCGGAATCACCATTTTGCCGTATTTATCAACATAGCCCCACTTACCGTTATATTTCACCAAGATTAACCCTTCATAAAAACCGCCTACATCTTCATACTGACCTGCCAAAGTATCCTTAGCAGCGCTTTGAGTGCATTCCGCAAATTCCATATAGCCGCCAAACACTAAGCCAAAAATAACTACAGCCAAAACCGCATACTTTTTTCTTTCTACTTTGCGAATATAATCCATAAGCACCTCTCGTATTTCGATTTTCTGTACAAATGCGAAAAGCTGGCATTTGACGGTACAGAAGTACTACGCCAAATCCATATTCCAGTTCAGTTGCCGCCATGGACTGTCACTATCCAACAAGAGACTTCTCACATAATCGGCATGATCGTCAACATTCTCTTTGCTTAACTGGTTCAACCAGAATTGTCGTCCCGCCAAATAGGCCATGCCATATTCATTCCATCCTGAATAGGCTTGCTGGGCACGGCGGGCGACCGGCATTATCAGTTTCCAGGCTTCCTGCTCTGTGATCCAGCCGACCAACACCGCGTCGCGGCACAAAAAAACGTAGCGCCCCAAATCCCAGGCCAGGATTCCAGCCTGCGGCAATTTGCGATGATAGATTTTAAGAATCTGATATTTCACATACTCCGCTGATTCTCGGGGAAAAGAGCTGATATACGCATCCTGCCCGGCATCAGACAAAGTGGAGAAATATACGCGTTCTGCCGCGAATCCCGCGCTATGGCCCTCAGATGACAACCACTGCAAGGAGTCTCGCAAATTAGCCGCGCTGCCCATACCCCAGTCCCGCTTTAAAGCTTGTTTAGTCATTTTTATCTTTTGGGCTGTTTTATCTCCCCCGCACACAACATCATGCCTTAATCTGTTCTGTCCTGCCAGCACCGCACTCAAAGCCAGCGCCCACAATTGAGACTGGCGTAAATTCTCCGGATTATGCATTGCATTCACCACCTATCGGGATATTCAGCTCCGGCATAGTACTCAACTCATGATGCTTCATAGGCAGCGTAGCCGGCCAGACCTTACGGGACGAAGGCTTGGTTTTAAAAAAACTCCATACACTTTTCTTGTTTTGGTTTTCCATAATTCCGCGATAGCGGGTTTGATAATCGATATTGTCCGGTTCCTCATCCAGAGCCATTTTTGCCAAAGCCAGGGCTTTTTCCATATCACCAAGTTCATAATATGCCAAACTAAGATCACTCCGGGCATACTGGCCCAGCCCGTCCCGGCATGCCTGTTCCAGATAGGTGGCTGCCTGTTCATAAGAACCACGCTGATACAAAATACGTCCGTAATAAAAGGTCGCGAAAGGCTCTGACGCTTGGGATGCTTTCTGCACCGCTGCAAAATAGCCGCGAACATACTCCTCAGCGTTTTTCCATTCCCCCAGCTCCATATTGGCCCAGGTCAAGTGCAGCAACCCCCAGGCATCGTCGCTATTAAGATCATAGAATTGCTCAAGATAATCATTCGCCTCCTCAAACGACCCCAAGCGCAAATGGCAATAGGCCGCCATTTTGACAAGTGCAGGCTCTGTCGGCGCCAGATCAGCGCCAGCACAATACTCGACCGCGGCTTGCTCCCACTTATCCATAGCCCGGTAAATATCGCCGATTAACAAATGCCGCTTTACAGCTATTTCACCATCCTCCAGACAGCCCATCTCATTTGTTGCCAGCAGATATCGTTCTTCTTCATCATCGGTTTTCCGATAAAGTTGTATTTCCTTTAAAGCCTTCGCTATATCATTCAGTTTAAACAGCGTCAAAGCGTAATAAAAGCGCGCGTCAGGCTCCATTTCATTTTCCCATTCCATGCCTGTCTCAAAAGCTTCGCTAGCAGCTTCAAACTCGGACAATTGCAAATGACAATAGGCTTTGCGGTACCAGGCGCCTTCATCATAATATTCATGGGCAAGAACAACCTCATGATCGGCCTTAGCTTCCTCATAATGACCCACTTCATAGTATGCCATGCCTCTTGTGGAATAATAGACCCATCGAGACGGGTTAATCGCAATCGCAGCCGTTGCCAGTTCAATCGCCTTCTCATTTTGCTCCGTCAGGCGGTAAGCTTCGGCAAGATCGACCAATACCTCCGGATCAAAGGGATTGATCTTTAATGCCGCTGACAAATCACGAATAGCTTTTTCCGGATCTTCATCCTGATACGCAATTCCTCGCTGAACCAGAATATCATAACCATTGGCCCCTTCCTGCTTGGCCAAGTCTAATGCCTTATCAAAGCATCGTATTCCCTGCTCACATTCTTCTTCTTCTTCTGCCATAAACACGCGCCCTAGCAGCAAATACATATCAGAACAAAAATAATAGCAAGCCTCCATTTGGCTTACAATTTGCCGACATTCCGTGTACATCTGCAAATCAAAATAGATTGCGCCCAATTGTAACAGCAATTCTTTCTTTTCAGGCGGTTCAGCGGCCAATTCGACCAACACCTGCTCGCTGAGGCGCACATTCACCTCCATCAGCCGCATACGCACCTCAATATCCCCGTGAGACCGCTCGACAAGCTGCTCGTAGAGCGCCTTTGCTTCCTTTGTATTCTGCAAAGAATCATAACAACGGGCAATGCCGTACAATGCATGGACATGGTCAGGCACACGGGCCAAGACCTGCTGATAGTCTTTCAGAGCATTCGCATAGTCTTGTTTTGCCAATAGAATATCCGCCCGCCCCAAAAAGCCGTCCATATCATCAGGATAAACAGCAATTAACTGTTCAAACGCCAGCAGCTCCTTCTCCCGGTCCCCCACTCTCTTATAATAGACGCCAGTCAACCGGATCAAGTCCGGGTCTTCATTATAGATAGCTTGTGCCTGCTGTAAAAATCGGGCGCATTGGTCCAATTCATTCTCAATCAGCGCCTGCCATGCAGCCTCGCGATACTGTACGAAAGCGTCATAATCACAGGAATGGTCCGGTTTAAAACCATGATAGCGGAGTCCCCATGACGAATATACCTGCTCAAAAAGATAATTAACAAAATCGTTGGGATAGCTGTTATACAGCTCCGTTTCCCGGTCGCTCCAGAAAAAATGGTCATTTAGCAACCCCCAGATATCATGCGGCAAATAATGATGATCCAGCAAAAAATCCAATATCTTATGGTTCACAACCATCTTGACATCAAGCCCCCACAAAGCCTTGTCGTCAAGCAGCATTTCCCATTGACTGCGGTCAATGCGCCGGAAAAAGTCGTCATAGATGGCCTGCACCTGCCGCATAAATTGGTCGGCAGCTTCTTCCGACGTACTATTGCCGTTCTCCGTCTCCTCAGCAACAGTACGTTGATTGCTTACTGCTTTTTCTTTCGGCACTGCCATGCCGTGCTGTTCATAATCTACTTTTTCCGCAACCACTCCGGGCGCTTCTACTTCCTTTATATACTTGGCTTCTTTGAGTGCCTGTTCATACGCTTCGCGCAAGCGCTGAAACCCTTCGGGATCATCTTCAGGATGAAAGATCCTTAATTTGGCGGCATAAGCCTTTTTTATCGCGTTAGTGTCCACCGTAGGTGAAATCTCTAGAATATTCCAAACACTCATTAGAAATCCTGCCCTCCGTCAAACTGGTCCAGCTTTACTTTCAGCAAGCGGGCCTCTTGTTTTATTTCCCTGTCGTTCTGACGCTGCAGCGCTTCTTCAAACCTTTGCAGCGCCTGGTCAATCTCAAGCCTCTTATCAGCCAGCGATTCTTCATACAGGCGTTCGCCCCGAGCCACCAGAGCCCTGTTTTCCATTCTATCCCTGGGGTGAATTTTCAGGGCAGCCAAATTCTCCAGTCTTGCCTCAATTTCCTTTTTCGACAATACCCCGGGGGTTTTTTCGATAACGGCCCGCTTTTTGATGCCAGTCTGCACAACAGTTACTTCCACCTCCAGGATACCGTTGATATCATAGGTATAACGGACGTCAACCGCTTGCTCGCCTGCCGGTGCCAGAGGAACCGGGATATCAAGTTCGCCTAATTTGATATTATTCTTCGTTAGGCGGCTTTCGCCCTGATAAATCTCCACGTTGATATCCTTCTGATTGTCATGCATCGTAAAAAAACGTTTTACCTTGCTGGCAGGAATCACAGTATTACGTTCAATGATCGGAGCAAAATGCCCGTCTTCATACCGTCCCTCGCCCAGCCTGATCACAACGTTTGTCCCCAGAGTATAAGGACAGACATCGGTTAAAACAACTTCTTTCAGTAAAATATTCCGCTCTTTCATAGCCGCCTGGATTGCCGCCCCCATAACAACCACTTCATCAGGGTTGATCCGGCATGACGGTAACCGGCCGAACATCTTGCCAATCGCCGCGTGGACCAGCGGCATGCGGGTAGCACCGCCGACCAGGAGAATATCTTCCATTTCAGCGGAACTTAATGCCGCGTCCTGCAACGCTCGTTCAATGGGACGGCGAAAACGGTTAATTAAATCTCTTGCCGCTGCCGCAAATTCATCACGGCTAGCCGTCCATGCCAAATCCTGATCCTGAAAAGCAACCCTCATCGTCCCGAACTTTTCCTGGCTGAGCTTGCGCTTGCATAGTTCGGCCTGTTTTTTCAAGGCAACATAGGTTTTGGCGTCCAAACTGTCGCGCTCTAATTGATGGTATTGCAAAAAGTGAAAAATCAATAAATCCGTAAAATCCTCTCCGCCTAGGAAATTATCCCCGGCGATGGCTTTTACTTCCATGATACCCTCAAACAAATCCATAACCGAAACATCAAACGTGCCTCCCCCTAAATCAAACACCACAAAGCGAGTCGCTTCTTTTTGATGGAGGCCATAGGCAATAGCGGCGGCAGTCGGCTCATTGAGCAGCCTTTCCACTTTTAATCCGGCCAGTTCGCTTGCCCGTAGCGTCGCTTTACGCTGTGTATCATTAAAATAGGCCGGCACGCTGATAACAGCTTCGGTGACAGCTTCACCAAAAAAAGCCTCAGCATCTTCTTTTAACGACCGTAAGACAAGAGATGAAAGCTCCTCCGGCAAAAACACGTGATTTCCCATGGAAAAGGGTTTGGCTGTTCCCATGCTACGCTTGAAAGCGGCAGCCGTCAGGTGCGGATGAGTAATCAGCCGCTCTTTGGCGGCCTGACCAACCAGGATATCGCCGTCATCATCCACGCTGACAACAGAAGGTGTCAATCTCTCCCCTAAACTGTTCGGTATGATCACGGGACCGCTGTCATCCGTCCAGTACGCGGCTAAACTATTTGTCGTGCCTAAATCGATCCCGATAACCGTCATCCGGTATTTCACCTCTTAATATTTTCCATTACCCACTGATTATTTTAACCTCCATTTGGCTGCTGCCGCAACCTTTCTTTTCCAAAAATTCCAAAGACATGTGACCACGCCCAAACTAAAAACAGCCACCATTTTCTGGCGACTGTTAACTTAATTAGTTTTCACTTATAAATATTAAAAGGAACCCGTAATGATTTACGCTACAGCCAATACTGATCATTACATACCTATACGCAAACTTTCGCCTACGCACAAGCATTACACAACCAATACTAACCTTTGCTCGACTACCACAGATAGCTACTGAACCGCCTGCAATCTCTCGACTGCAAACGACCCGTTAAATTCACAACCCATGATAGTCTTAGCTCGACTGCCATACATCCCTTGGGACCATACGACAACAGTTGGGCTGCCGTACAGCCTTTCAAGACCTATAGCAATCTTCTCGCCGACTACTGCCGACCCTTTTCAGAACCGACAGCAATCTTTGACCGACTAATACCGAGCTCCGTTTCCGAAACCCGATACCAATCTTGGCTCAACCATTACAGATCCCTTACGCTCATTATTATCTCTCAAAATGACATTAATATTCCTTGCAACAAAAATCAGTCTCCTTAAATTCTTATTTCTTTACTTTAGATATCCCTTGATTTCTTCCTTATTGGGAACCTTTCCAGCAACTTTGACCACACCATCAATAACCAAGGCAGGAGTATTCATAACTCCGTATTTCATAATCTCTTTAATGTCTTCCACTTTGACAAATTCAGCATCAACACCAAGTTCCTTAACCGCCTGTTTAGTTGCCTCGTATAAACTATTGCATTTTTGGCATCCCATACCTAATATTTCAATTTTCATAGTTATACCTCCCAAAAATCACTTTAAAAACTTTAAAATGCTTTGGCTATCGCCAATTTGCTCACCAAGCGTTTTCTCTGCCGCACCAACCACCGCTAACACAGAAGGATACGCTATGCGATAAATAACCTTCTGTCCATCCTTTCGGGAGTCGATAAGCCCTTGCTTTTTCATAACGCTCAAGTGTTGGGATAAATTAGATTGCTCTATATCAAGTTCCTCAATAATTTCGCACACACAGCGTTCCCCCTTCTCCAATGAACGAATAATTTTAATCCGTGCAGGATGAGCTAAGGTCTTGAAAAAATCAGCCGTTAATTTTACTACGATATCCTCCGCCATAATTATACCTCTTTCACTAATTTACAATATGATTATATTATAATATTAAAAAGATAACCCGTAAAGATAATTGATATTGCTAGAATGGCGACAAAAATTGCGATGAGTTTTGGTTTCAATACATTTCGTAAAATAATCATTTCGGGAAAGCTTAACGCTGTTACCGCCATCATAAAGGCTAAAGCAGTTCCTATGCTCATGCCCTTTTGGATTAAAGCAGTAACAATGGGGATTATCCCCGCAGCATTAGAATACAAAGGCACACCTATTAACACCGCCATAGGAACAGCCCAAATATTATCTTTTCCGGCATACTGAGTAAGAAACTCTTCTGGAGCATAACCGTGAATAAAACCGCCAATACCAATCGCAATAACAACGTATAGCCAAACCTTTTTCAAAATTTCCATCGTATACTCGCGAGCATATTGTACCCTATTAGAAAAAGACATCTCTGCTATTTCCATATCACCTACCTTCATTTGATAAACATATTCTTCCACCAAATGTTCCAATTTGAATTTACCGATAAAAAATCCCGCAATAATAGCAATAGTAACACCCGAAGCAATATAAATCGCCGCAATTTTCCACCCTAACAATCCCCATATCATAACCAGCGCTACTTCGTTTACCATCGGTGATGAAATTAAAAAAGAAAAAGTTATACCCAGTGGTACACCTGATTCAATGAAACCAATAAATACCGGAACAGCAGAGCAGGAACAGAAGGGCGTAACTATTCCTAACAACGCGGCTACGATGTTTCCATATAACTCCCGCTTATGACTTAATATCTTTTTGGTACGTTCCGCAGGAAAGTAAGAACGTAAAATTGATACAGCAAAAATAATGGCCGCAAGCATGATAAAAATTTTTATACTGTCATACACAAAAAAGTTCAGCGCTTCACCCAAAGTCGACCCTGGTGTTATTCCCAACCATTGATACACTAATAGATCCGCAAAATCTTTTAACACAAAAATACCTCCATTATTTACATATGCCCTTCACCGTCAGCATTCTATACTATCCTGTACTTATGACAATCATCCGCCTTCATTCTATATTATCCTGGCCTCCTATCTCCATATTATATATTAGCATTTTATAATATTATAAAATGTATTATTATAAAATACAAGTTTTTCAATCCAAAATAAAATCACTCCCTACTTCATGGCTTTCTTACCATAAAATAGGGAGTGCATCTGCTTTTATTTAGAATCTGCGCATTTTTTTAAGTTTTATTCCTAACCAATAATCTTTTTAGCAAGCTCATCTACCAGTTTTTCAGTACAGGCCGTTTTTCCCTTTTCACAGCCTAAATCTGTAAGTACAATAGATATCGGTGCTAAGTCAATCTTTTCAATAATCTTTTTTGCACAATACACCAGACAGCCGTCAATAGTAACGACTTCCTTTGCAGCTTGAGCGGCCTCAACAAAGTTTTTCAGTCCTGCTCCGATACCAGCTAGACAACTGGCTGTAGGGGTAGCATACCCGTCTTTTCTCAATTTGCGTGCAACCTGATCTGCAATTTCACCTACATCTGCACAGCCCGAACAAGCATAAACCACTCTTTTTTCAGCTTCTACACCACTACACATTATTGTTAATCCCGTTTAACTAAATCACTGAATTTCCCAAAAGAGGAGAACACCATAACACTACCTTGCCAAGTGTTTAAGAGCTTCTTCTTCAGCTGGGATCCTTTTCCTGAGAAGCAGCCAAGCATTGAACACTGTGGCCAACACCGCAGTCAGCCATGCACCATAAATTAGTGGCACACAAGCCAGTTCCACCGCAACAGCCAAATAGTTAGGATGCCGTAAAAATAGATAGGGACCTCGGCTAACCCGTTTAAATCCGGGTATTACTAAAATACGGGTATTCCAATATCGGCCCAAACTTATGAGACACCAATAGCGTAACCCCTGGGCAATAAGAAATAGCGCTAACCAGATGCACCAAAACAAATCTAACATCAACCCACGCAAAATTGCCTCAGTGACCCAGCCGACCAGCCAACTGGCATGTAAAATAAAAAAACAGGGATAGTGCGCGGCTCCAAATTCCTGCGCACCTTGGGCAAGCATCCAGCGGCGATTACGTCTTGCTAATCCTAATTCCAGAAATCGCTCAAAGCAGATTAAAGCAACTAAAGCAACAAACAACATCACCACCGGAACAGCACCTGATCAGCGCTGAAACCTGGCCCCAGCGCCAGCATGACACCATAATCTCCGTGATACGGCTCAGATCGCAGTAATTGATCAAGTACAAATAAAACCGACGCACTGGACATATTACCATAGTTGTTTAGGATATCGTAGGCAGTGGTAAACTTCTCCGCTGGTAACCTGAGGCAGTCAGCATAAGCCTCTATCACTTTTGCCCCGCCGGGATGGGCCACAAAATGCCTCAGATCGCCTTGATCTACCCCCCATCGCTCACAAGCTTGGGTCAGTAGATTCGGTAGATAGCGCCGCACAATGGTGGGAATGTCGCGTGAAAATCGCACTTTCAACCCAGATTCAACCACATCCCAGCCCATAATATCCTCGGTGTCCGCAAACAATGTACTATAGCTACCGAGCAGTTCCGGTCCTTCGCCATCGGCTGTCAAGACCACCGCCGCTGCCCCGTCGGCAAAGATTCCTGCCCCCACCAGATTTGATTTGGAAAAGTCATTGCGTTGAAATGTAAGGCTACAAAGCTCTACCGCCACCAAGAGAACTGATCGATCGGGGACAGCGGTAACCAATTCAGAAGCCCTAGCTAAGCCTGCCACTCCGCCGCCGCAGCCCAGACCCCAGAGCGGAACTCGCGCGGCATGGGCTGACAACCCCAGCGCTTGGATAAGCTTAGCATCTAAGGTAGGTGTAGCGATGCCGGTGGAAGAAACCAAGATAACTGCGCTAATATTCCGGGGCGCAACTCCCGCCCGCTCTAGAGCCTGGCGACTTGCTTCTTCAGCTAGGTTAAATCCAATTTGCTCGTATAATTGATTGGCCTCAGAAAAGGTGTGCGGCACTGCGTACCACTCCAGCGGCTGCGCAAAATGCCGGGTTGTAATACAGGCATTATCAAATATCGATAGCAAACGCTCCAGATTATCCAGCCTTTTTTCAAACAACATCGCGGCAAAAGCTTTCAATTCTTCCTGCTGAACCAAATAACGCGGAACAGCCATCCCTACCGACCTGATAATCGGTCCTCCCATACGGACCCCTCCCTCATAAAAACCCCTCGGACGTACTATAACCTATGCAACATCACAAATCAAAAATACTGTTCTACTGGTGTTTTTTTCAGACCTGGCCAATCAGCTCTTAGGTAGCCAAGATAAAAGGCAAGTTGATGACTCCGCAGCAGTTCGCTATCAAACGAAAAAGAAAAACCAGCGACAATCATTATTTCGCTGGCATCAATAATACATAGCTGTCAATCATTTAGCTCAGTTATTTATTTTTCGCATCAATCGCATGCCGTTCAGTGTAACCAAAATGGACGCGCCCATATCGGCGAACACCGCCAACCAAAGATTGACCACACCAAAGAAAGTCGCTACAACGAATATGCCCTTTACGATAATCGCAAAGCTGATATTTTGCTTGATGACCGCTACCGTCTTGCGGCTGAGCTTAATGACATAGGCCATCTTGCCAAGGTCGTCGGCCATCAGGGCAATATCGGCGGTTTCAAGAGCGGTGTCGGAGCCTACCACTCCCATGGCTACTCCTACAGTAGCGGCTGCCAGGGCCGGGGCGTCGTTCACGCCGTCGCCGACCATCACGACATTGCCGTATTCTCTGGCGATACTCTTTACGGCAGACACTTTATCCTCCGGCAACAGCTCGCTGTAAAAAGCATCAAGCTCAAGTCGTCCGGCGATCGCCCCGGCCACACGGTTGTTATCCCCGGTCAGCATAGCGATATGTCTCATACCGGAAAAACGCAACGATTTTATGGCGTTGCCGCTGTTCTCGCGAAGCGTGTCAGCCACGGCAATCATACCGTAGACGGCATCTTTAGTGCCCATGAGCATAACTGTCTTGCCTTGCTGCTCAAGTTCAGCCAATCTGGGTTCATACTGGACAAGACCATGGCCGAGTTCCTCGAATAAACGGAGATTGCCGATATATATGGTCTGCCCATCCAGGTCAGCCTGGGCGCCCCGCCCCACCAAAGCTTTGAAATTGGTAATCTGTCTGATTTCCAAGTCCTTTGCCCTGGCTACAATGGCCTGGGCAAGAGGATGTTCTGACCACTTTTCGATTGCCGCCGCCAAGGCCAGAAACTCGTCTTCACTCATATTGCCAGTCAACAGAATATCGGTAACAGCCGGACGGCCAACGGTCAATGTTCCGGTCTTGTCAAAGGCAATCGCCCGAATGCCGCCCACTTGTTCAAGGTAAGCGCCGCCTTTTATCAACACGCCTCGCCTTGAAGCATTACCAATGGCTGAAACGATAGATACCGGCGTCGATATCACAAGCGCACAGGGGCAGGATATCACAAGCAGCACCAGCCCCTTGTAAAACCAGGGAGCAAACGACTGGCCGAAGGCAAGCCACGGTAGTGCCATGACGGCGATCGCGCCGATCAGCACGGCCGGAGTATAATATTTCGCGAACACATCCACAAACTGCTGAGACGGAGCCTTCTGGGCCTGCGCTTCTTCCACAAGGTGCATGATCCTCGCCAGCGTGGAGTCGGCAGCTACTTTCATAACTTCAATCTCCAGCACTCCGTGCTCGTTCACAGTACCTGCATATACGCTGTCACCCGCATTTTTCTCCACCGGAACGGACTCGCCGGTGATGGTGGCCTGGTTGACCGCCGACGCGCCGCTCAGCACAACGCCGTCCATGGCAATTCGCTCACCGGGTTTTACAATAATAACATCGCCCAATACAATATCCTCAACAAGCATCCGCAATTCTTGTCCGCCCCGTCGTACAAGAGCTTCAGGCGGAGCTAACTCCATTAAAGCTCTGATAGACTGGCGCGTTTTATCCATTGTATAGGTTTGCAAAGTATTGCCGAAAGAGAACAGAAACGCCACTGTGGCAGCTTCGCCCCACTCGCCGATGACCGCTGCACCGATTACTGCAACAGTCATAAGAAAATTCATGTCAAAAGTCCACGACCTGAGCCCATAAAGACCGATTTTGGCCGAGCTGTAGCCACCAATAATAGCAGTCAGAACAAATAAAGGTATCAACACCTGCTCACTTATGCCAACCCATTCCAGAACAGTGGCAACCAGCAGCAATGCACCTGACACCATCGTCGCAATAGTTCGGGGGGTTTTCCACCAGGTGGCTTTAATCTGCGGCGCGTGAGCCGCCTTATCTTCCCGTTCCGCTTTGTAACCGGCTTGCTCAACAATCCGGATGATATCGGAATCGGATAGGGTATGCTCGACGGTGAGTTTTCCCGCGCCAAAGTTGACGGTAGCCAACCGGATTCCCGGCGTAGCGATCAATTTCTTTTCCAACTTAGCGGCGCAGTCGCTGCAATCGAAGCCTGATACACAGTATACGGTTCTGTGGAATCCCCGATGATCCTGGGCAGCTTTAACCAGCGTCGCCTGATAGCCAAATCCGCCGACAGCCTTGACCAGATCCGCAGGCTTTACAATGGACCCGTCATAGGTAACTTTCATCTTTGCCGTAGCAAAGTTCACTTTTGCATCAATTACGCCCTTGATCCGGTTAATGCCTTTTTCCAGCTTCGCGGCACAATCGCCGCAGTCCAGACCATCCAAATCGAAAGTGCAGTTTACCTGATGCGCTCCGTCAACGGTGGCCGCTGTTTCCGCAGCCGCAATTGACGTTTTGCCCGAACAGCAGCAACCGCAGCCATAGTTTGCGCCCGCCGACAGTGGAGCGATAACCGCAGTAGCTTCCGTGCCGCAGCATCCATCCTGGCAAGTTGAATTGCTTCTATCTTTTGCCATGTTTTCACCTCTATCTGTGTGCTATATGTTCGATGCCTTGGGAAAGCAGCAGTGAGATATGCTCGTCATCGAGCGAGTACCAAACCATTTTGCCCTCCTTACGATACTTTACCAACCGTGAGCCGCGTAAAAGCCGGAGTTGGTGCGAGACAGCCGATTGGCCCATTTGGACCACAGCGACGATATCGCACACGCAAAGCTCCCTTTTGGACAGTGCGTGTAAAATCTTTATCCGGGTAGAGTCGCCCAGTATTTTGAATGTCTCTGCCAATTCATGAACCGCATCATCCGAAAGCATCTCAGCTTTGGCCAAGCAGATGCTTTGGGGATGCTCACATAATTGTTCGCATACATCACAGTCTTGCTCTCTCATATAATCACCACCAACGTATGAATAATTGTTCATGTATTAATTATATGATACCGATCAGCTTTGGTCAATATGTATCTGCAAATTATACAAAAGATTGTCGCACACTGTTCGCCCCTATCATATTTACAAGATAAATACCTCTTGGGGTAGCTTGTCCGGCTGTACAAAGAGTGATGCGACAATAGAAATATTCGCGATAATTCCGCCGCTCGCGGCCATACTCGGTGCTGCTTTCACATAAAAATTGCACCGCTCAATTAAGGCCGTGCATTAATGACTTCATAGGCCGCTTCTTTTTATCTATTGTGTCAAAAACGACATTAGAAAGGTCATTATGGTTTTGTGGCGCATAAGTATAGATGATACCTTATTGAACTGATATAAATTTTGCCTAGCATCTATATGATACTAGGCAAACCGTCTATATAAACCCCTCGAAAACGTTCGCTTAACTGGAAATTGTGCTTTTTTCATTACCTAGCACACTCACTCTTAATTTGGACTAGGTGGCATCACGGAAGCTCACGGTCCTCCGTCCATGTAGCGTAGGGCTCGGGGGACGGTGGAACAGACTCCAGTTCAACATTCACGCCGTAAACATTGTGATAGGTCGTTTCCCTTGAACGTTCAGGAATATCCAAATTGGCAAACGCCGGATGATTTTTAGCGCCGCCTTTTTGGATTGCAGACGGTACATAATCAACCCAGCTCTTATCAAAGGGACAGCGGAAAAGCCGATACCAGTGATAATGCCAAATCTTCCATTCTCCATTTTCCTTGATAAAATCTGCAGCAATTCTGCCCCACACCCAGGTGGCGACCGGCTTGCCAATTCCATTCGGATCATCCGACATACGCGGATCGGTTTCATGACCAGGTGATTGCCAAAGGCCGCGTGCTGTCTGGCCGTCCTCGGCAACGACAATCTGAGGAGTTGCCAAGTTATGTTCATACATACATCCCTCGGTAGGACCCGGGGCAAAAATCCCCTCATACATCTTCCGGATATTATCAATGCCGATAAATACGCCATGATCGGCAATCTCGGCCGAACTGTCGGCCCTGTTGGCAAAAAATCTCCAAGACGTCTTCAGACTTAATACATCATCCCGGTTGCTTCTGACATGACAGGTCATATATTTCCCCATTAAACGCTGCAAGTCATTGACAGATTGAAGCCTCTCAACCTCCTTTAATAAATAATCAACTTTTTTCTCCAATTCCGCAATATTACTCATAATTCAAACCTCCTAATATCATCAATGCTAACGCTACGCCATAATCGGCAGTTTCAGCATAGCTATTGTCGTCGATCGCTATTAATGCGAATACAGAGCTTCGGCCTCCGCCAGCGCCGTGAATTTATAGATCCAGGAGCCTTCTCCGGCCATGCCGGCAGCAAGCAAATAACCTTCTTTAGTCCCAGGCTTAATCACAAGGTTGGGAGTCATATCGAATTTGCCCTCTTCCCGACCGGGAACAATAACGTTAGCAATAGGAACGCCAAACTTGTTTTGGACCAGTAACCTTCCGCCTCCCATCATTCCTGTGTAGACATTGCCGGCGGCATCCACCTTGTTGGAGTCAGGAGCATCAACACCAGTATTGATATAGGCGGCCGTCAGTCCGGCAAAAGGAACGAGGTTGCCGTCAGGTGTAATGTGGGCACGAAGGATCGAATTCCGGCCAGGTTCGGAAATCCACAGGTACACATCAGACGGAGACAACGAAATGCCGTTGGGGGAAGCAAGATTGGCGATAACCAGATTAGTTTTCTTATAATCATCCGCCGCATCGAGGCGATACACTCCACCGACGGGATTTGTAAAGTAGCCTTTGAAATCAGTAATAAACAAGTTGCCCTTTTTATCGAATACCAAATCGTTTACAACCAGCGGAACATTGTTGTAGGTCGGATACAGCGTGTCAAGAATGGTTCCGTCGGGCTTCATGATCATAATTTCCCCGGTCAAGCAAACGGCGAACACTCTGCCGTCTTTATGGAAGGCAATACCGACCGGAATGGACCTGCCCTGCCAAATTGTTGTTATGGTTTTATCCTGGGCGATTTTAACGATGCGCTGTTCGGTGTCCAAAGGTGAACTGCGACAGACATAGAGGTTTCCCTCTTTGTCAAAGGCGGGTCCTTCCAGCCCCGGATGTTTAAGATCAGCGTCGACTTGAAGCCAAGGCTCTGCTACGATTGTCGGAAGATTGGCGACTTCCTGGGGCAAAGGCCTTCCTTTAGGCGTAATCGCCTGGTCACAACCAGGATTAGCGGCAAATAGAGCACTTACCGGTAAGAGGCACAAAACAAAGACAAGCACTGCAAGTGTAAACCTTGGCCCCCTAAATCGTATGCCGCTAACTTTTTGCACATTTTTGTACACAATATATCTCCCCCTTTATTCCTGCTAAACTAAAACCATCAAAAGCCCTAACCGCCCTCTTTCTGCGGCTTTAGACCGCTTGGGTTGGAGCGTTTTTTTCCGGTTTGGCATAATAAAACTTAAATGCGGCTGCAATTAGCAGAGAAGCAACACTGCATCCGGCAACAAAAATCCAGCCGGCGTTATACCCATGCGTCATATCCCGCAAAATCCCCAGTACCTGCGGAGCAAAAAACTGTGCGAAACCGCTGCCAAAAAGAACGATGCCGATAATCGGACCGACGTCACGCCCCTGGTTCATACTGCCGGCTACCGCCATAAGAATATTGGGAACAATAAACTGAAATGCTTTAGCCAGCAGCAATCCGACATAATATACACCGTACATATCGTGCTGACCAATAATAATGCACACGCCAGCTATCGTATTAAATAACCCTATCAGAATAAGCATATTCCATCGGCCGTAACGGTCAGCTGCCCAGCCCCCGACAATATTTACAATAAAGGAAAGAACCAATCCAATTGTAAGGATTTGAGTGAACTGGATCGGAGTAGTACCCCATAGTTCCTTCATCTGCAGAACACCGAAGCTGTCCATCAGCCCTTCCTCGGACGAAAACAGGACCAGCAAACCCAAAGCCCAGACCGCAGGCATCAAATAAACATTCCGCGGCTTTTCGCCACTCTTGTCCTCTATCCTTTGGACTTCCTGCATTTCCTTGCTAGGGTCCAGCAGGCGTTTATAGAAAAAGCCCACCATAATCATAGCAAAAGCCGTAAAACCAACAAATGCGAACATAGCATAGCGCCAGCCAAAACTATGTTCGAGAACAGCCCCCGCGTTAATACCCAGTACCGCGGCTAGAGTTGAAAATCCGCCCAAAATCCCATAAGCCGTTGCTCTATATTTGCTGGCAATAATGAATGTCGCACAGGCCATCATAGCAGGCACAGCAAGCCTGTAAGCGAATACCCAGAGCGTTCTGCCAGTCATCGCGACAGAAAAAGTCTGCGCCTGGGACAAGATGAGCAAACCGGCGACAACACCTATCCCTCCCGCTACAAAGATTTTTTTTTCGCCAAACCGTTTCGTCGCCCAGCCGGCCGGCACCGACATGATGACTGTCGCAATTCCGGTTACTCCGGCAAACATGCCGATCTCAGTAAAATTCATATTGAAGGCTTGCTTAACGATCGGCAACAGAGGAATCCAGCCCATCATTGCTGCCATAAAGGTAAGATAGGTTAGGATCATCGCGATAAACGGGACCGTCAGCCACCACCGTTTATTGTCCATGTTCTTCACCTCTTCGTTATCAAATTAACCTACCTTGGAGTCTCAGCTAAAAATAATAATTCACCTTAACTTGATAAATCTTATCTAACGCCGCTTCAGGCATGCTTGTTACGCTTTTGTCATTCAACCTCTGGTCCAGGTAACGGAAAGTTACGATTACATTCTTAACCGGGACCGCCTGATAAATCAGGGCAAGGACATTCATATTGTCGGTACCGAAATATGTATTGACCCCATTTACCGGTGTTGTGCTAGTCAAAGACATGGTATCCCAGTTACCGCAGCCATTAGGAAGGGTACCCGGCTGTACGGAATGATAGAGTATAGCCCACGCATCGGTGCTAGGCTTATTATGGTCGACCAATTCCATGGTGGGATAGAAAAGCGGCGGCATTTTTGAGTTCGTCAATTCTAACGCCCAGCCCCTGGGATGAGAGGGAATTGTGCCGGTCTTATCAACCAAATTTGTAGAAACACATTCACCCAAAAGCATGAGACCGCCGAAATGATAATCAAAAGCCACATCATAACCGTTGGACTGTCTAAAAGTACCGGTATTGAAGTTGAGGTAGTTGCTGTTTACCGTTGACCAGTAATGGCCGAAACTAATTCCGAAGTTATCGGACGGTGTTGTCTTGATCTGAGCGGTGGTTAACGTCGGGTTGGCTTCACCAGTCAAATCGCCTGATTGCTCGGGGGGAGTTTTAATATTGCCCACGAAAACCGTTACAGCAGTAGAAGCCCTCAGTTTCTTGAACACTTTTACACTGTCAGCATCACCTGGACGCCCAAACATACCATTACCTAAGCCCCAGATCGGTGTGCGGCCAATATCCACCTGGTCAATACCAAGAAAATTCTTCATTGTAATATACATATTGCCCCATTCAAAGTCCGCAGTAGTACCAACCTGTTTATCGCCCGAGTTTTCATAACAGGCATGCCAGCTCATTTTCTCATTTATGATACCATCCAAGAAGATCCTTGTATGATACCGGAGTTTCTGGCTACCGTATTGAGTACTGCCTTCAAGCGCTTTTTGGGAAGCTGAGTCACTCGAATAGATGAACCACATATCAGGATGAATGGTAAAGGGCATTTTTTGTTCCAGAGATTTGGTCTTGCTTTCTACCCCGCTTACCCGCATTTTTAGGCTGCTAATCTCATCAGCAAATTCCGCCGCCAACTTTTTTATAAGAGCCTTTTGTTCATCGTTAACCATTTTTTCTTTAGTCATGGCGTTGCCGACGATTTGGGCCATTTCGTAGCGGGTAATAATCCGGTCGCCGCGATAAGTACCGTCACCGTAGCCGCTGATGATGCCAGCCTCTGCTAATTTTGCGACCGCATCATACGCCCAGTGCTTGGCAGGGACATCAGAGAAAGGATCGGCGACAGCCATCGCCACACTAGTACTACACAAGATACAGAATGCTACCAGTAAAATCAAAGGCTTTTTCATACTTACACCCACCTTCGCTTATTGGAACTCATTACTTAGTTCACATTCTCTTATGCAAATGATGTCAATAAATTTTACCATCGGAAGCTGAATTGTTTGCATCCCCCCTTATCCTCGTAAAAATAACCAGTCGTAATTATCTGAATAATCAGATCATCTGGATTTATTGTATTTAATTTCCTTTCCGCTGTAAAATGAGCAAAATGCCAATTGCTATGCGTCAAACGCATGGGAACAGTTTAGCAAATCATAAAAACCGCGCCAACAAACAAAAAGTCTACCCTCCAAATTAAGGGTAGACACAACAAGTATCCATATAATGTTCTTAGATCGTACCTTTTTGAGCCAGCATATTCGCTCCTGTATCCATCGAGTCACTAAAATCCGTTTGTCTTTGAACCCGGTCAATATATTCTCTGAACAACCAGAAGAGCTTATTCCTATTTTCCTTTTTCCATACCAGAATAATATCAAGCTCCATGGTGAAATCTTTGATTTCAACAATCGTCAAATCAGCCCTGAGCATTTTTGCTTCTTCATATGGCAACAATGCGATTCCCCTCCCTGTGCAAATCTGGAGAAGCAACGTCTCGCGATTCTTCAGCAGTCCAAAAGACTGATCGACAGGTTTTAATTTTGCGTGAAGATTATCGCGCAACACATGCCGGTATCCTAAATTATCAAAATATAAGACATTTTCTTTGCGAAGTTCCTCGATCGAACAGCGTCCCTTGGCCGCGAACGGATGATTATTATTGACAATTACGCATTTATGATCGTGCTTTAACACCGTTGTTTCAATCTCATCACTTATACTTTCAAGGTCTTCTAATTCAAAAGAATAAGTCAGTCCCATATCCGCTCTGCCGCACTCAACATATGGGACAATTTCTCCTATCTCGCGGTACGTAATGGTAAAGTTGGCCTGTGGATTTATCTTGCAATAGCTCATATAGATATCGAGAAAACAACTCAGATGCAGAGGAAGACTAACCATCGTCAGATGTTGCATTTCGCCGACCTTACGCACCCGCTGTTCTAGAAGTTCCATCTGGATCAGTAATTTTTCTCCCTCAGCCGCCAAAAGTTGCCCAGCCTCAGTAAGTTTCAGTGAACTGTCCTTCGTAAATAATTTTGTACCAATCTGCTGTTCTAGGCTCTGCATCTGCCTAGTGAGAGTAGATTGCACAATAAAAAGCTTCTGAGAAGCTTTTGTGAAATTCATATGGTTTGCAACGACCAGAAAATTTCTTAAATATTCTGGGTTCAATCCACACGCCTCCTGAATATTTGCCAAAATTCAGTCTAATTAATGAGAACACTTATATTTATATATTGTATCGATTATTTAGAATACAGGCAACCACCATTTTCCTTCACTTTATTCTCGTCATCCGCGCCTGTTCGGCATAATAGGCCGCCATCCCCCTTGCTAGTTCGGCGTTTTCTCCCTTAACCTCAGTAAACACCTCTGCCAATTCTAAGAGTTCCGGCAAAGTATTATCCAATTCCTCATTCCTTTGTTTTGCATAATAATAGCCACGCTCAAAATCAGTCATTATATTAAGCGCATCATTTATGCCTTTGTCCCCCATATATATTCCCCCTAAATTCGGACGGCTCTGGTGCTGCAGACTAGAGCAGCACCAAAACCGGCTTATTTAGGTGAAATTTAAAAAGCGCAGCCCAGGATTTAGCTTATAGCTAACCTACACTGCGTCTTGCTTCATCGTTTGCAATTGAAACAAACAGACCGGTTTATAGAGCCAAAAAGAAACAGAATACCGCCTATCTGCTGTCACATGCTGTAATTCAAATTCGCATTAAGCCCCAGCCTGCTGCATCAAGCCAACAATCATCTATACCCCTTAGCCCTACCGCTGCTTGCCTAAAAAATGGAAAAAGAGTATAATATAAATTGTCGTCATGGGCAGCTAAAGCTGCTGCGTGTAGGTGCCTAGTACACCTGCATGAGCCTGTGAGTGTTCTAGCACTCACAGGTCATGGCGATTTTTAATTTCCACCTGTTTCTAATTATAGGCTTGTTTGACAAAAATTTCAAGCGCGGAATAAAAAAGAATGGCATGTGCCACTCCCTCGTTATAGTACAGTATTTGGAAAAAATGCCTTCAAGGGCGGTTTTTTCATGTGTAAAATTGGAAAACAATGTTATAATATTATTAGGTTGTCTGGGAACGGTTAGCCCACCCTTCTCTGAAAGGGGGTGGTACCTTATGTCTACATATGAGGCGTTGTCTTTTGCAATAGCATTTGCCACGTTGATTGTGTTGATCATAAAACAGAAATAACCGCTCCCGGCTAAAGATTGCGGTTATTCTTAACTGTAAACCTCTAGGCTAACCGTTTCTGGTTAGACAACCTATGGGGCTGGCGTCTGCAAACGTCAGCCTTTTTCTATATTGTATCCAGTTTTAAAAAAATATTCAAGTTAAAATTTTTTGGAACAGACATCTCACCTATTTTAATGCGTTTTGAGCAATCTTAAGCCGCTTCATATTAATATCGCCTAGTATTTGCCGTTTTTCTTCCGACGGTTGATTTCCATTCAAAGTTTCCACCTGTTTCTAATTATAGGCTTTTCTTCGCCAGTCTTATCGCCAATCCATCCAATTCTTCAATCATCGCAGGGCGGCGTAGATACTTTGCTTTTAGCTCTTCAATGATACGGCTCACCTCATTATTATCACCATAATCAAACAGCTTCTTTATATTACCGCAGACCTTCTTGTACTTTATACGGTTGTCAGCTTCGGCGGCTTGTCTGCGGATTTCATCAAGGCAAAGGACATAGGTTTCTGCCGGCAACTCTGTGGACAGTTGCTTACCATATGTGAAAACTTCGGATGGGTGGATTATAAGTTGTTCTGGCAATCGCCGGGTTTCGTCTTCCTCTGACAGAATGCCCATGTACATATTGTATGGTAGGTTCTGGGCAAGCTTTGCTAAAAGTGACTGGTACTCCGTTTTCCGTAAACCTTTCTCGAAAAGCAGTTATTTAAGAATAGTGTAATATTTCGTATCGTGCTTGCCTGCCCCCTTTCTCGATTTGCTGGACACAAAATAAGGTCTATAATAAAGAGAAAGAGGTCTTGCATATGTCTAAACAAACTGAAGCTTATTACAATTCTGTTCGTCCTCACAGTGGAATCGGATGGATTTCTCCAAATACTTTTGAAAAATTACATATCCATCCTGTTGCTTGAAAAATTACGATTGATTCGTTTTTTTTTAGATTATATTCTGTCTACATAATCGAGAAGGGCGCATTGGTCATGTAGAACTTTTTCCCGCATCTCATATAAGGTATGTAAGCCTCTTGCCGCAAACCGTCTAAATCACGAGGCTAAGCTGTCAGGCTGTGCTATTCGCGTGGCCGGGCGATCGGCCTCCTCATTCTGACCGATTACAAGAACTTTGTAGCACCTAGATGAAATGTTCAATGGATATACTTACCTGACCAATTATGCCATCTAACAGAAACGCGCTCACTTATGAGTGCGTTTCTGTTTATTATAAACGAACCACCTTATATTGTTCATTTTTAGTCATAAAAAAAAACGCCCCGGAGGACGCTTTTGATTATTAAACTATTTTTATTCCTAAAGCCCGCTCAACAATAATCGTCAAATCTTCTATTTTAAGCTGCCGAGGACTGTTCGGCAATCTTCGATATGTAATAGCATCCTTAACAATTGTGTCAACCGCGGTCGGAGGCACCCCTAGCGCCGATAAAGTTTCCGGTATCCCGATATCCTGTTTTAACGCCATAACTGCGATAACTGCCTGTTTTGCAGCATCCCGCTCGTTCATACCACTGATATCTTCCCCTAACGCAACAGCTATATCGCGAAACTTCGCATAATCAGCCATTGCACAATACTCCATTACATATGGCAACATAATTCCGTTTGCCACACCATGGGCGATACCAAACTGTGCTCCAACCGGATGGGCAATTCCATGAACAGCACCTAATCCGGCATGATTAAAACCTATCCCGGCCATCAAACTGGCCAGAGCCATTTTCCCCCGAGCTTCAATATCATTACCATTTGCCACTGCCCGCCTTAAATATCCGCCAATTAGCCTTATGGCATGTAAACATGAGGCATCACTCAAAGGATGCGACTCGACCGCAATATACGCCTCAATTGCATGCGTCAACGCATCGATTCCTGTTGACGCGGTCACAGCTGACGGCATACTGACATGAAGCATCGGGTCAACAATCGCTACCCTAGGTGTCATAGACTCATGAGAAATACCGATTTTTTCCTTACTATCACGATCAGTAACAACAGCAGCAGCCGTAACTTCGCTGCCACTGCCAGCTGTTGTAGGAATACAGATTAAAGGCAATCCGGCGCTAGCAATCTTCCTCCGCCCACGCATATAATCCAATATTGAGCCTTCATTTTCCTGCAGCATAGCCATAGCTTTAGCAGCATCGGTCGGACTGCCTCCGCCAAACGCAATGACAACGTCAGCATTGGCAGACTTCATAACCGATGCCCCCCGGTCAATCGTCTCGACACTGGGATCAGCTTCAATTTCAGCATAAGTATGAACAGCAACGCCCGCCTCATTCAGAGACTTTACGATCTGTCCAAAATATGGTGAATTCTTGGTCGATGTCCGTCCAGTTACCAAAAAAGCCTTGGTCCCACCCAAACTTCGACATACCTGCCCAATACCATTCACTGCGCCAGACGCAAAAACAACTTTTGTCGGCATATTAAATATAAAATCCTTCATTCTTTTGGCTCCTTCCAGTAATATTGTAAAAAAAATAGAAGTGCCGGGCAAAATAATTTTTACCATCAGCACCTTTGCTGTTCACAACTTTTCCAAACACTTTATAACAAAATTCTAGCTAAGAAAGTATTAGCATCTATGTTCAAACAAGACAAAATACTATCCCTTTTGTTGTCAGGTAATCACTAAACATCCAGTTGTTCTCCAATAATCAAAGCAATTTGTAAAGAAACACGATCCTGCATGTTACTAAAATTTTTCGCAGTAATCCTTTCTATTTTTCTTATTCTGTATGTCAGCGTATTTTTGTGAATAAATAATTTTTTTGCCGTCTGAACAGCATTACAATTTTGCTTCAAGTATTCTGATAATGTTAGCATTAATTCAGCACCATGCTCATTATCATATTTAATTAATTCCCCCAACGACTCCTGAAAATACTCTTCCAGTACACGACTTTCCAAATCCAAAAGCAATTTATAAACACCAATATCCGAATAACGATGAACGCCATTCTGAGAATGAGAAAAGTCAGCGTATTTCAGTGCAAACCGCGCTTGCTTATAGCTATTTTTTGCAAACCTTAGATCAGTAAAGCTGCTGCCAAGACCAATATTCAATGTCAGCTCAGGAAACTTCTTACAGCAGGAAGCTATTAAATTCCAGGCAGTATCAAAGTTGTAGTTTTTATCAACTTTTTTCCCTGTTTTTTCCGGAATGAGAATAATCATAGCATCCACGCGGAACATCGCCAATGCATTTCGATAATAAATATTGATAATATCGCGTACCGCCCGGTCAAATCTCCCCTTTAATTTCATTAAAGATAATTCATCACGGTAATCTTGCAATACAGTTCCAAAATCGCTTACACGAATAATACCAACCTGATGAGGTTTGTTTAAATCATAACCATAATACTCGGCTCGGCGGATAAGCATTGCAAAATCACAGTCGACATTAAATAAAATATTTTCTAGCAAATCGCTGACTGATTTTTCTTCCATCTGCTTCATAATAATATAGGTTGAAACATCATGGGTCACTTCCACAAGTTTGACTTCCCACGGAAGTTCGAAAACAGGAAACTTCAATTCATCCGCCAATCGAATTACTGTATCCGGAGTTTCTTTAATATAGGGGCCAACATTGATCACTAGTCCGGCAAGATGCTTTTCGGCTATTCCCTCAACAAGGTCCAGAAGGCGTTTCTCGTCTTGTTCAAGTCCAATACCGGTTATAAGTAATAGTTCCCCACCTTGTATCCACGGCAATACGTCAGGTAAATCTAAAAAATGGACCCAGTTAACTATTCTGTCCAAGCCATCCCGTCCGGCAACAATTTTCATTTTTTTTAAAGATGGCAAATTCACAATCTCTTTTAAACTTGGCATTGGTCCACGCCCCTTCCCTCCTTTCCCTGGATTCTCATATAGAAAGGAGGGTCTAGATATTGATTCAAAGCAGTTCTTTCTACATTTTTTCGACAAATACCTGCATAAGTAAATGCAAAGCCTGCTATCCTGTATACACCGCAAACCTTTCCTCAAGTTCTTTATTAATCCTTTTCGTCAAAACACGTAATTTTTTAGATTCAAGACTTACGGTTTCCATTCTTTCCTCTGCCATTTCCAATGTGAGGTCATAAGAATTTTTTGTACCATCTGTCCGAATCTTAGCGCATAGCTCCTGGATATTCCGCTTAATTCTCTTCTCAATAGACTTCTTTACTCGGCTCCACTTTTCTTCCAGAGGCAAATGGATAAGAGTCTCTGTTTCCATCATCCACTCTTCATAGCTGGAAATAACACCACCCGAATTTGCGATAATTCCCGGTATTGAATAAATACCCCGAGCACATACCACATCCCGTAATGCATGCTGAGCGTAAGCAATATTCGCCCCTTCTGCTATTAATTTGACCTTGAGCTGCAGACAATTTTTTTCGTTAAGACTTCGCCCTGGGCCAGCCAAAACAAGAATATCCGCTTGTTTCACCAACAAAGAAGCTGGATCAGCTTGGAACTCTGCCGCAGGAAACTCTGCCGCCAAATCCTTTACCGATTTTTTCTGTTCAATCAACCGAGTAAGTTTTTCCGCTTCAATCCCGGTTTCACAATACAACGCGCCGGTTATATCGCTGACTCCTAAAATCACCGAACCTTTTTCGCTCAAGAGAGTAATGGCATTGCCGCCAACTTCCCCTGTTCCCTCAATAATTACCGAAGCCCCTGTCATTTTGAAATCCAAATTCAATTCTGCTATTGTTTCTTCAATACTCAGCACAACTCCATAAGCGGTACTGCCTAATTCATGTGGAATTCCCGTACTTTTACCGGTTGCCGCAAGCCGCGCTTTTCGCCAGCCCATTACCGAAGCGCACCCAGCGATAAAAGAATCCACCGCTTTACTGTCAGTATTCACATCCGGAGCAGCACACCACTTATAAGGCAAAAAATCCATTTTAGCCAGTTCACGTCCAAAAGCATACATTGCTTTTTCAACTTCTTCCAAATTTTTTAACCTAATCCCCCCTTTAGCACCGCCAAAAGGAATATCGGCTAAAAGACACTTTTTAGTCATTTCTGCGGCTAAAGCTGCAACCTCTTCTTCGGTCAAATTCTCCCGAATTCTAATTCCACCTTTTGCCGGAACACTTCTTTCCGGCGTATCTACAACCAATATCGCTTCCCCGTCAATATGATATTTGTCCAAATTAATCTTTATGACCGTATTCGCCATACTATCCTATCCTTTCTTACGTAGTATCCACTGACTTCAACCAGACCCCATCCAACCATCACCAGGCAAAGAATTACCATTCGGTTTGAATTTGATGATCGCTTACTGCCTGGGCTTTACCAATACTGAACAATTTATACAGCACATAAAGTCCGCCATACCAGCACGGCGCTACATATAACCCAACAAGATTATCATGGTCATAACACATCCCTAAAGTTACGGCAACCATAAATAGGATAACGCCATAGTTAGCATAGGGATAACAAGGCATACGATATTTTAAATTGGCAATTTGCTGCGCACTCAAATTCTTTCGCCATTTGTACTGAATATACATGATGAGCGACCAGGTCCACATACAACCAGTTGTCGTTATTGCCGACATATAATAAAACACGTTATCTGGCGACACATAATTTAAATAAACACCAATCAAACAAACTGCACTGGAGGCCAAAATACCATTAGCCGGAACTTGATTCTTAGAAAGCTTGCCTAAAAACTTTGGCGCTTCATTTCTCAGAGCCAAGCCATACAGCATACGCCCGCATACATACATGCCACTATTCAGACAGGATGCCGCCGAAGACAGAATAACAACATTTACAATAGAAGCTGCGTAAGGAATCCCTATTTTCTCGAACACCATAACAAAGGGGCTTATCCCTTTCGGCAAAGTATCCCACGGAAAAATTGACAAAATCACCGCGATAGATCCCACATAAAAAATCAATACCCGCCAGAATACTTTATCAATCGCCGACTTAAGGGAATGCTCTGCATCAACCGCTTCACCGGCAGTAATCCCGATGAGTTCCACGCCGGAGTACGCAAAAACCACCATAACTAGAGCTTTCGCCACACCTAGCCAGCCAAAGGGCATAAAACCGCCATGAGTCCAAAGATTAGAAATCCCTATCGGCACACCTTCATTGCCGACACCGAAAAAAATAATAGCCAAACCAAACAACAGCATTGCAATAATGGTCAAAACTTTTATCAACGCAAACCAGAATTCAAATTCACCAAAATACTTAACCGCAATCAAGTTTACCGTTAAGACCACACCCAAACAAATAAGCGCTGGTATCCACTGTTCTAAATCCGAAGCCCAAAATTTCATATACATGCCTACTGCTGAAATCTCACACATCGCCAAAACAACCCATTGATACCAATACGTCCATCCAGTAATAAACGAAGCTAAAGGTCCGCAAAAAGTTCTGGCATACCCGGAAAACGAAGCGGCAACAGGATGTTCAACAGCAACCTCCCCCAACGCCCTTAGCACGAAATACATTACCACCCCGCCAATCGCATACGACAATGCCAGCGCAGGCCCCGCCATTTTACTGGCCGATGCCGATCCCATAAATAAAGCAACCCCAATAACGCCACCAATCGCAATCAATTGAATATGTCGGTCTTTAAGACCTTTTTTCAAATTCTCTTTTTCCAAATGTAAATTTGCCTTTTCCATAAACACACTCCTTCACTTTTTCCACTTTGGAATTAGTCTCAGGCGGATAATCCCAGCAACAGCATTCAGGTTCGACGCTCAAATCAGCCCCATTGCTGCTTTAACCTGTCAAAAACTGAAAATAAAAGCGCCGGTGAAAAGACTATTGCCTTTTCTACCAGCGCCACTGCTGTACTAGACCAATCAAAATATATAAAAAAGCGCTGATAAATAGTAATACTATCTATCAGCGCCCTTGCCGATATCGGTTATTCTTTTAGTTTTGTTCCACTGCCGTTAAAATGCTCTGTTCCAAAATAGTAAGCCCATGATCCAGCTGTTCGTCAGTAACAACAAGCGGAATCAGTAAGCGGATAACATTCCCGAAGATTCCAGCACTAATGACAATCAACCCTTGCTCTAAGCAAAGTTTAATAACCTTTGCTGTTAACTCTTTATTTGGCGCCTTGGTCTTAAGATCTTTAACCAATTCAATGCCAATCATTGCGCCAACTCCTCTGACATCGCCAATCACATTACATTTTTCTTGCAATGCTTTCAGCCTTGCCATGGTCGTATCGCCGATTTTTTTAGCCTGTTTGCAAAGTTCCTGCTCTTCAATATACTTTAACGTCTCCAGAGCAGCAACACAGGCCAGTGGATTACCGCCATAAGTACCCCCGATATTACCGGCAGCCGGAGCATCCATAATCTCCGTTTTTCCTGTTACTGCGCTTAACGGAACCCCAGCCGCAATAGATTTTGCAGTAGTCATAATGTCAGGTTCCACACCCCAGTTCTCAATGGCAAACATTTTTCCTGACCGGGCAAACCCGGTTTGTACTTCATCCGCAATAAACAAGATACCGGTTTTCTCACAGATGGCCTTGAGTCCCGGCAAAAATTCCGGAGGCGGTACAATAAAACCACCTTCACCTTGTACCGGTTCGATAATCATTGCCGCAATATGATCAGCATCAATTTCTGCCGTAAAGAACCGTTCGAAATTTTCCAAGCAGTGCATACCGCATCCGGGATAAGAAGAGTTATAATGGCAGCGATAGCAATACGCCGACGGCACTTTATAAAGTTCAGAAGGAAACGGGCCGAAGCCATGCTTATACGGCTTTACCTTACTGGTCAACCCCATAGTCATAAACGTTCTGCCATGAAATGCACATTCAAACGAAATAATACCTTTTCGCTTTGTGGCGTGACGGGCAATTTTCACTGCATTTTCCACGGCTTCAGCACCACTATTAGCAAACATAGTCTTTTTCGGTCCACTTCCCGGCATCAGCGCATTCATTTTTTCTGCTAAAGCGACATATGGTTCATACATAACTGTTGCAAAGAACGAATGCAATAGCTTTTCGGCTTGCTGCTGAATCGCTTTTACGACCGGCGGGGGACAGTGACCAATATTTAGAACCCCAACCCCGGCATAAAAATCCAGGTACTCTTTCCCTTCAACATCGGTAATTACCGCACCACTGGCCTTTTCTGCGAAAATAGACGTTGCATTAGCAATCCCACTTGCAACAGCAGCCTGTTTTCGTTTTAACAAAGTTTCGCTTTTACTTTCCGCCATAATAGTACCCTACCTCCTTAATAGAAAGCCCAAGAAAAGAAAAAAGCCAAAATCATATCTTTCGATATAATTCAGGCCCCATTGCCACTTTAATCTTATCTTCAAGCAATTTATGATTTCAATGATTATGGTTATATAATAATACTTCTAATCGCCACCGTCTATGTGAACATCGCACAAAAAAGTTATAACTTTTTTAGTTTAAATAGCTAAATTATGTAGTACAAACTTTATTTTTTTACATCAGAACCGCCAGAGTACAATTAAGTTCGCAAAAGTAAAAAAAGGAAAAGCCATCGAAAGCTCCAAAAAGGTAAGTGTCAAGCAAACCTAAAGGAGTGTATAAATCGATGGCTTACCAAAATTCTACCGTACCTT